>ERZ1026901.21-NODE-21-length-128620-cov-8.080916_pt1 | contig 128620 bp, 83 predicted proteins | sample MGYA00380179_ERZ1026901 | MGnify/ENA primary metagenome ERZ1026901 (study PRJEB33269, sample SAMEA4719815) | human gut metagenome | biome: human-associated habitat; feature: organic feature; material: feces | place: Cameroon | collected 2013-10 ... | reverse complement strand
CTATTTAAATTATTTTCAAAACTCAGAAAGAAAGTCGGCCCGATCGGAGCTTATATGCTTTCCCGAAGCCGCCTGGATACCGGCAGCCATCCCACTTGTTCCGCCACCCACTACAAGCACATCCGTGCTTTGCTCACGAGCTGTAATCACACGATATTTTTCTGACAATTCAGAGGCAACATTGAAGGGATTTTCTCCGGAAACCAAAGGGAAATCCTCATGCTGCAATGTCCATTGATATTCAAATTCAATGATATCTTTCTGATAGTCGTCCTGGGAAAACTGCCTTCCTGATTTCATGGCTGATATCACGGCTGAGGTGAAACGGCTCCAGCGCTCACGATAAAAACTGCGGGTAAGTCCAGCCCATCCCCTGTTTGCATAATCGTTAAGCTGAGTCCCTTTCTGTCCCCAGACTGAAACTATGCATCTTGCATTTTCTTCGTAATACTGTTTCTCCTGCTCAGTTGTTCCGAATTCCCTTGCATCTCTGATCCACTTTCCCATATTGAGTTCAATCGAGCAGGAAAGAAGCCTGTCCGAATCGGCTATGAGCTGGTCCATCTGAGCAGCCATCTTCTCCGCACCAAGAATATCATGCTTTTTGTAGCATTCCGTAAAACGGTCGCGGAAATCAGAAAAAAGATTTCCCAAAACCTGACGGCCGACATTGATCACATCAAACTTGAAAAGCGCATTGTCGATATCCCCGGCAGAAAGCAGTTCTTCCCAAATTCGCCATAACACATCATTGTCATAATGATACTCAGGATGGGTATTCCAGCCCTGGACACCTTCCAACTGTGGCCTGGCATTTATCAGTACGGCCTGACCACATAGAGCAGGCTTCGTATATATATCCTCATGCAGTTTCTGCCAGGCCGAATTCACCTTTTCATTAACCTTTCCCCCTCTGCACAAAGACCAGGTCCTAATCCAGTCCTGCGGTCTCATATCCGGATTCCAGACCTTGTCAAAAACATATTCATACATCAACGGATTGACATCGAGACCTTCCAATGTGACGCCTACGCCGAAAACATTATCCCCGCCTTCTTCAAACAGCCTGTTGATCTTGAAATCCACATCATCAATATCTCCTGCAAGCATGGTATTTCCGCCGAAATTACCAAGATAGCACCAGATGTACGGCTTGCCGTAATAATTCTTTGTCCTTCGCCACAGCTCCTCAAAATCACAATAGTAGTCAAGCAAGACCAATTTGTTCTCAGGCACCGCGTTCAGGAAAGCTTCAATCCGGGAGTCCGTCCATTTCTCAGCCGAATGATAGAACATCCACGTCATCTGAAGCCAGACAGCATCCTTATCTACAGATTCAATGGATTTGTATATCTTTTTCGACACATTTGAAAGGAACTCTTCGTTCCAGTCCGGAGAATCCACTTCATTGAAAGGGTCAATGCCATAGATATGGTCCGTACCGTAAACTTCAGTCTGCGCCTCAAGGAATCGTCTCTGTATTTCAGAATAGAGAGGATCTTCAGGGTCAATGAAATGGCTTCTGTATCTGTCGTCATATCCACCCCATTGGCTCATAGTATAAATCTTAGCCTCAGGACGCACTTGTTTCAACTCAGCAGGAACGTGCCCCGCAAATGCCGGCAAGACCGGTGTCATTCCCAATGAGCGCTCCCGTTTCAATATCTTTTTCTGTAATTCCTCCTGGTTTTCCAACCATGATTCAGGCAAAGGACTCTGCCAATAATCCACATTTGACATTCTATGCCAAGGGAGATGAGCCGGCCCTGTAAAATATGAACGGATCTGCTCGTCAGTCAAGCCCATGTCAGACCATACTTTATACCATATTGATTCCTGCTCGGTAATCGCCAATGGCATATTGACACCATTAAGCGCCATCCAGTCTATAAGCCGCTCCCAGTCTGACCATTTCCAGTAAGGCATAGTATAGCCAAACGTGCAGTAGTTCAAGAAGAACCGGTTGGAGCATTTTGCACTTGCCTGGATTTTATCCTCCGGCAAAGGAAGAACCGAAGGCATATCGACAGGATCAGAGGCATACCAGGACACCCTCGTATTACAAAAATTCTTAAGGTAAGCATTGAGGCCTACAGCCATTGAATTGACTGTATTTCCTTTTATCAGTATCTTACCCTTATAAGTCTCAATAGAATAGCTGTCAATGCTGTCCGGCTGATCTGAAAGATACTCGAATCTGAAACTATTTGAATGTTCCGGACAGAGTCTCCCTACCATTTCTTTCATCTCCGCCGGCGAATTGTCAGGCACACAACTTACTGAGAGCGCCATCAGCAGCACAAACAGTATTCTAGCGATATTTCTCATATATGATTCCCTATTTTTTTCCTATGGATTGCCATATTATTCCACGATAAGTTCGCTGAGGAACACCCACGATGGAGATGTTTTGTCCGGATATTTGTATGAATCGAAATCCATTTTGATATAGCGGGCCGTCTGCGCCCCCACTTCTTCCGAAATACGTTCAACAGACTGCTCGGCCTTGATTTCGTGATTTTTTTCTATGTCCAATATGGTACAGTATTGCTTTCCGTCCTCCGAAATCTGAATTTTTACATTCTGAGGAACAAGTATATTCTCCGACTTGGAATTAAGCGCAACCCAGCCTATGCGGCTGAACGATTCTGATTTTCCGAGATCCAGGACCAATGACATTCTGCCGGTACAGCTCATCCAACGATAATCATCGCAACGGAGTGAGCCAATGATGCCATCTGTCAGAATCTCATGCGGCAGATGCGCCTGCATTATGTTCAATGTGGTAGATATGTTCACCTTCTTGAAAGTCGCCTTGTTGCAGTCCAGCTTGAAAAGGGTTTCCTCTTTTGTGAATTTACCGTTTCTGAGAACAGACACTTTCAGTTCTGACGGAGATGAAATCACAATAGGAGTGTCATCATACAACATAGCTTTCTTTGTCTGTGGCGACGTTCCATCCAATGTGTAATAGATAGGATCATTCCCGAGCGTGGAGAGAAACACATCAAGAGAGCCTTTCTCTACATTGACAGAATAGCTGCAGGCCACATCGAAAATATGTTTCGCATAATTATATCCGTAATGGTCATATATTGACAGCATTTTCGGCAACCTTTTCAGGAAGTCTTTGTAATTCTTGCGCTCCGGCATTGTCCACTGCACCTCAGACAATGCTGCAAGTCTCGGAAGTATCTGATACTGACGGATTCTTTCCTCCGGCATATATTCGCACCAGACATTAGCTTGGCATCCGAGTATATGTTTCTGCTGTTCAGGAGTAAGCGAGGCTGGCAGAGGCTCGTAGGAATAGACTTTCATGACATTGATAAATCCTCCGACGGGAATCTCCTCAAGTTGGCTTGCCAATGTCTGACTTTGGTCAAAGTACATATCTGACGTAGGTGTCATGACCACATCATGCCCCATGCGGGCTGCAGTAATACCGCCTTCAGTTCCTCTCCAGGACATGATTACGGAGTCATCCATCGGGACGCCTTCAAGTATTTCATCCCATCCGATCACGCGCTTTCCTTTACTCTGAACATAAGAAGCAACCTCTCCCATAAACCAGCTCTGAAGATAATCTTCTTTAGAATACCGGCCTACGTCTTTTAAACCGAGTTCTCTGATTTTCCTCTGACATTTTGGACAGGCTTTCCATCTATCTTTCACACACTCATCACCTCCAAGATGAATGTATTTGCCAGGGAACAGGTCACATACCTCGTCCATTATATCTTTGAACAGGTCGAGCGAAGCAGGATTTCCGGCACACAGCACATCCCGGATTACGCCCCATCTGTTTGCCACCTTGTATTCTTTATCTTCGCAGCCCAACTGGGGATATGCAGCCAAAACTGCGGAGGTATGTCCCGGAAGGTCAATTTCCGGAATTATCTCTATATATCGTTCCTTGGCATATGCCACAATCTCACGAATCTGTTCCTGAGTATAGAACCCGCCGTGGCGTTTCCCGTCCGTAGGATAATCCGTACCGCCAAGATAACGGCCTACAACAGTGTCGTCGCGCCACGCTCCGATCTCAGTCAATTCCGGATGGCTCTTGATTTCAATTCGCCAACCCTGATCGTCAGTAAGATGCCAATGGAATATATTGAGCTGGTGAAGCGCAAGCATATCAATGGTACGCTTCACCATCTCAACATCAGAAAAATGTCTGCTGACATCGAGCATAAGCCCCCTGTATCCGAAGCGTGGCCAGTCGGACACTTCGGCTGAGGGGAACTCCACCGAAGATGTTTTTTCGGTACCGACCGACTTCAAAAGAGTTCTGGTTGCCCTATAGATTCCTTCTGGAGCAACAGCCCGGACAAGAATGCCGTCAGAGCTGACATTTATACTATATGCCTCTTTCCTTCCGTCCTGAAGACCAAGTGTAAAATAAACATTTCCCTTGGCATCATCAGAAGTACCTTCAGCAACCGAAGGTCTTATCCCGACAAGTTCTTCGAGATCCTGGGCAAACAACTCAAGAGAACGTCTGCTGTCCTGATTGTCGTACACCAGCTTTCTGGACGAATCGAAGACATAAACATCTCCGTCCTTGACGGACAGATTCTGTACTTGCGGAATTACATTATAATCGGCAACAACCCGTTTGTTGCAGGCAACCGCCAGAAGCGGACAGATAAACAGAAAGAGGATTCTTTTCATAAAAATCAATTATTGGTTTGAAGGGAATCCGGCATTTTACCAGATTTCCACTTCGTCACAGAAAATAAAGCTTCCGTGGTTTACAAATGAAGCCTGATACCTTACATATCTCGCCTTCCGCGCATTTCCTTTCCAAGAGAATGTCCTGTAAAGATACTTGTCAGAATCGTAAGGATTGTCAATGGTCTGCAGAGTAGTGAAGTTCTTGCCATCTTCCGAACAGCTGATGACGATTTTCTCAGGAAGAGTAACGCCGTCATCCGCGTACTGCATGAAGTCAGCTTTCACTTCTTTGATTTCCTTCTCTTCTCCAAGATCAATGGTAACGTCCATCTCCTTGAAGCCCTGCCATTTGACACGATAACTCCATTTTCCATGAACACCATCTGTCAGAGATGTCTGCTTATCGCAAGGAAAATCAGAGAGCCATGGCTTATTGTAAGTCACCTTGCATCCATAACCGAGGTGCTTAGTGGTAGTGAGCGAAGAAGGGCGTTCTCCGATCTCAGTATCAAGATTGAATGTATTGTAGCCTTGTTTTTTCGCCCAGTCACACAAATGTTTTGCCCTCTGACGGAACTCAGTATAATCCCGATGCTCATTGAGATTACTCCAAGCCACTTCAGCAAGCGCAAACAGACGAGGATAGATCATATACTCCACTCTGTTCTCGTTCGGCATCCACTCAGTCCAGCAGCAAGCCTGGGTACCGAGCACTTTCTCCCTTCCAATCATTGAAAGAGGAGCCGGATCGTATGAATAAACGCGCTGGAGTGTAAGGAAGTTCCACAATGCAGGAGGCGAGTTAGGAGTATGGAATTCTTTTTCAGGAGAATCCTGACACCCGTCAAAGTAGCAGTACTCACCAGGAACCATAATCACATTATGACCTTTGGATGCTGCCATCTGACCGGCTTTCTCATCCTGCCAGGACATAAGTGTCGCATTTGGTGAGATTCCGCCCTGAAGCATCTCGTCCCAACCGATCATGCGACGGCCATGGTCAGCAAGGAATTTCTCCATTGTACGGAAAAGATAGCCATGAAGCTGGTTGAAGTCCGTAAAGCCCTGTTTTTTCAGAAGAGCCTGACAGTCAGGACAGTTCTGCCAATATCCCGGCCAATACTCATCGCCTCCGAGGTGGATGTATTCAGAAGGGAATACCTCCATTACCTCTGTAAGGATATCCTTCAGAATTTGTATGGAACTCTCCTTGCCGATACACATTTCTGCAACAGGAGCACTCGGATTAGGGGTACATGCCAGCTGCGGAAGAGAGGCAATGGCGGCCAAAGCGTGTCCGGGCATCTCAATTTCCGGAATTATCGTAATGTTACGTTCTTTGGCATAGGCCACAAGTTCCCTAACATCATCTTTCGAGTAGTATCCGCCGTAAGCCCCTGCTGTACCTTGGCGAACGAATTTGCGTCCGGAGTCATTGAACTCTTTCCAAGTATTGCCCATTCTCCATGCGCCATACTCGGTAAGATTCGGATATTTCTCTATCTGGATTCTCCATCCCTCGTTATCAGTCAAATGCAGATGCAATCTGTTGAGCTTCAATGTAGCCATCATGCGGATCTGCTTTTTCACGAATTCTTTTGAGAAGAAATGACGGCAGACGTCCAGATGCAGTCCCCTATATCCGAATCTCGGCCAGTCGGTAATTTCCCAAGTCGGAATAGATTTTCCATACATATCTTTCAGCTGCACGACTGTCTGCAGTCCATAGAACAGGCCTGCCTGCGTCCTAGCCTCAACAGTTATACCTTCCCGGGTGATAACCAGATGGTATCCTTCCTCCGACTTCGGAAGACTCTGATCATCCGAAAGTACTATATTGACAGGAACCTTTGACAATGCAGGACCGACAATGACCAGATTGGAAGACCTAAGATATTTTGTCAATGGTTCGGAAACCTCATCCGGCGCCTCAAATTTAAGATAAAGCGGCTGGGATACGTCAAGATAGCCATCCAGACGCTTCGCTGCCACCGGACGCGGAATCATTATCGAATCATTCGGCACTGATATTTCTTTATCAGGAGATGCACCTCCACTTTTCGTGGGGGTGCATGCTATCGCTGATACTGAAACAAGCAATGATGCGACTAATGCAACTATGCTATATTTCATATAAAAGTTTGATACTGTTTAGATTACAAGCTTACGCATCTCAATGCCCAAGACATTTTGGCTACATTATCGCTGCCCCAAGCATCCCATCTGCTGTTAGTAGAACCGCCACTGACATGCCAGCCGATAAGTCCGAACTGATTAGCATCTGAAGTAGCATAGAAGGTATCCGACAATGTTCCTTCATAAGCCTCTTCTGTTTCTTCTTTATGCAGGAAACGATATCCGAGACAATTCAGCGAAAGACCTGAAAGGTTGCTTGAACCGGTTGTTTTCCAAGGCTCCTCCCAAACGTCAAGCCAATTGCCCGCTTCACCTATAGTTCTCATCTTTCCCGCAGCCATCTGGCTTTTGTTTCCCTCATCCATGGCTTTACCTGTCTGTCCAAGGTACTCTACCAACGCATTCCAAACAGCCTCAGCCGGAACAGTAAATCCTTCCGGAGAAATTCTGTCCACAAATGCGCCTGAGTTCCAACCGGCAGCAGCTCCTGAATAAAGTTTGTTTTTGAATTTTGAATTCACATACGTAGCAACTGCACCATTGTAATCCGCAGCAACCTTTCCTACAGGAATCTCTGTTCCGTCAGTAGCCTTGGTAGTATTGAGGTCATCTGTAAGCCAATAGTGAGAAGCAATCTTCACAATGCCATAAACATTGCCGCTTGCATCTTTTGCTGTTCTTGCCTCTACGGTAGTCTCGACCATTTCAGGAGTTTTAGCAGCAACGATTTTAAGTTCTCCCTTTTCATCACGGCAAACAAGTTTGATGTCAGCAGCCGCCTTGTCGCCTGCAACATATTCGGTAATGGCGTCAGCCTCAAAACTTACTGTACCACCATGAACATTTCCTTCTGCCAAAGTGAAAGTATCCGTATAACGTCCTTCTTCCATTTTCTGGTTAAGGACAAAGAGCACGATACCCTTTGTATGAACCGCCTTTCCGTCAACCACAGGATAAATGACAATTGCCTGATTGTCAATGCTTCCCGGAACACAGAGATACTCACGGCACATTTCAGCAACCTTAACGCCAGCAGCCATCACATCGTAAACTCTTGAATCTGTAAACTGTTCCACTGTCATTGGCACGATGGCCTTAGGCATGTTTGCCGGATCCGGAGCAGCCTCCTGTTCGATGCGCACTCTCTTCTTTTCTGTCTGAAGAGTTACCGTAACAGTAGAGGAGCGCATTTCGTAAGCCTCATTCTTGTCAACAAGCACCTTTACGGTATTGCCCTCAAGAGTAACATGACACCAAGTATCGTCACCTTTGGTAACTTCTGCTGTGAAGCCTTCCATATTAGCTGTAACTGTGAAAGTTTTCTCCTCACCAAATGAAGAAAAAGCCAGCTTGGTTTCAGAAACTGAAAGGTCAGGCTTTGTTTCCGTTTTCTCCGGCTTATTCTCTTTTGAGCAGGATACAGCTAAGCCGAGCACAGCCAAAACTGAAAGAACGATTGTCTTAAAATTCAAATGTTCCATAGTTAAATGTATTAATTATTAATAATGTGTTTTATTTCTCACCTCTAATCTGCTGGCGTTTCACTACAATATTTGCAAACCAGTCATAAAGGTCGTTGTCTTCTTTGTAAGAAGACACTTTAAGGTCATTGACCATACAATCTCCGATGTAATATGCAAGTGGCAGGCTGTCCAATGCGCCACATTTTTGGAATGCATCCATATAGTCATGGAGTCGGTCTGCACGATAATCCGGATTTGACCTCAATGCTCTCTCGTCAAACTCCACTTCGAGATACATGCCTCTCTCCTTGGCGAACTCGCACACTTTCGGCAGATATACCGAATCCGGTTTCTGCTGATAGAAGAAGTAGTTCGGCTGCTGGTATGCAACATCAAACTTGAGTTCTTTCCACTCTCCATGTCCGTCCGAGCCCCAGTAAGGAATCCAATAGAACTTATATCCGAGAGACCTCATGTAGTCACCTACCTGATGGACAATAGTACGGCTGTGAGTTGCTTCCTCTGCTACCCAATAGAATCCAGCCAGTTCGAGATTCTTGTAATTCCGTGACTTGAAAATTCTTATCACTTCATCGATATACCATTTACAGGCTTCGATTCTGTCTTCATCATTGTCGAAATCCAAATCCTTTCCATTCAACTGTCCCCAATCATTCTGTCCCGGAATCGGTTCGGGCAATGTGACTACAACCTGACGTTTATGCTTAGGCTCTCCTATCTGCGCCTTGACTTCATCTATACATTCTTCCAGAGCAGAGCAGGCACGGCCCTCGACAAAATAGCATTGTGCAAGTTCTTCCCATTCCGCCTTTCTGCACGGAAGCGGCTCATAATAAGAGGCATAGGCTCTACCTTTTCCGTTTTTGAATTCCAGGAAAAGGAAGCCGTCAAACATCCAGTGAAGTTTTCCGTGGGCATCTTCATATGCGACACTGCTCATGCACTGGTCATGATTCCATGTCGTTTTTCTGTGCACACCGCCATAGTACATCAGAACCATATCGCCAATATTGCCTTCCGTAGTGAGCGGACTATCTCCTGGCCTGCGGTCAGATGTACCACAAGAAAAAATCAGTACAGGTATAATCAATAAGATCAATAGAATCTTCTTCATATGTAAATTCAGTCATGGTTATAACTTAATCTTCTCCTCTTCTTCGCTGCCTTTCAACAATCATTGAACAGATTTCGTGATACAAGTCATTGTCCTGTTTGTATTCAGAAGTTTTGAGAGAGTGCACCATACAGTCGCTCTGATAGTACGCAATCTTGTTCTTCGTCGTCACGCCATAAGCCTTGAAGGCCCTGAGATAATCACGGACTCGATCCGCCCTGTAATCTCCAAGTTTATTGTTGTAAAGGGCATATTCGTCAAATTCCATTTCCAAGTCCATCCCTTTTGAAGAAGCGAAATTCATAATTGACTTGAAATGAGAATCATAGTCCGGTTTTGTCTGAGGAAAAGCGTAATTAGGCTGAAGGAATGCCGTATCGAATTTCATGTTTTTCCATTCGCCCATTCCATCTGCACCCCAATAAGGAATCCAGTAGAATTTGAGATTCTTGCTTTTGATGTAATCAGCAACGGTCGGAATATAATCCCTGTTGTTTGTCAGTTGTTCCGCCACGTAATAGATACCGTCAAGAGCGAGATAGTTTGCATTCAATTTATTAAATCGTCTGATAACCTCGTCCACATACCATTTGCTTGCCTCCACGCGGTCTGCTTTCACGGAGAAGTCCATTGTCTTGCCGGAAAGCGTTCCCCAGTTCGTCTGCCTATAGAACGGGACAGGAAGAAAAATGACGACTCTTCTTTTGTAAACCGGAACAGACACTCTTTGAATAGCATTTCCAACCTCTTTATCAAGACGTGCAATTGGTCCGTCTGCCGCAAAATACTTATCAAGAATCTTTGTCCAGTCACTCTTGTTCGCGCCTTTCTCATTCGGCCGAGGATTGTTCGGATCATCGAAGCCGCTTTCGAAATAATGTCCTCCGCCATCTGAAGTTTCAAGGAAGAGGAAGGAATCGAACAGCCAATGCTCTTTGCCGTTCCTGTCCTGATAAACGACATTTGAGCGCAACTGTTCAGAAGTCCAATCAGTCTTGCCTATTCGGTGAGAACCTCCGTAATACATAAGAGCCATGTCAGAAACCGGTCCGTCCCTCATTACGTTTTCATCAGAATTGCCACTATGATTGGCAATGACGAGATAACGATAATCCTTTCCTGCATAGGCTAAAACTATAGGGCAGGTTTTGGTAAGGTTCAGAACAAACGGATTCTCAGAAGGATCTTTCATTGTCACGCCATCCTCCAGAATGAGTTTCAGCTCCACATTTGACGGAACCACACCTTCAGCAAAATCCAGCGTGATTTTTTTCCGCTGATTGTCAATCTCCATATGAGACGGTTTTGACTGCCCCGGAAACTTTATGTCCAGAATCATTTCTTCCGGGCAATCTCCTTCCTGCGGGCCATTTGTTGTCCCCGCCTCTTTACTGCAGGAAACAGCAAAGAGCGCGGACAACGTCAAAACACCTATCATTTTTAACAAACGCATAACGTTATTTTTCCAAAACAGGAACCAAAAGGATATAGCCTAATTTTTCGCTGACATTACTTGTTGAACGAAGTACCAAAGGAAGCACATACTCCTTCACTGCAATTGACTGGAAAGAACCGATTGCCGCACCGTCAAGCTCAATCGAACTTGTAGCAGAAACATCTTTGGCCGCGAAGTCAAAATGAGTTTCCTTGATGGTATAGCAGTTCTCATCCAAAAGCTTATAGGAAGTGCCGTTCTCTTCATTCAATTTTTCGAGAAGCTGCTCATCTACAAGCACATCTACTGAAGCAGAAGTCTGACCGATACCGGCCTTGTAGATTGTAAACGGAACATCCGCATAGTCTCGTTTGCTGACCTTGATGACCTGAGTGCCGCTATTGAGAAAATATACCTGGTCATCGCACATTCCTTCGAGTCTGTTATCCTCACATGAAGCGGACATAAACAGGCCCAACGCGAACACTGAAATTATTTTTATAAAATTTTTCATGACAATATCTATTGTTTACCAACCCTGATTCTGTGTAAAATGCTTCATTTCCTCAAGTTGTTTCTTTCCTATCGGGAACAGATAATGCTTGGTCTCGAACTTGAGAGGCTGACAAATCTTTGAAGTACGTGTCCAAGATGACTCGTAGTCTTCAGCAGTGAGATCCAGTCCATAGCAAGGACCATTTGCCTCTTTGTCAGCAATCATCCATGTACGGAGGTCATAATAGCGGAATCCTTCATAAGCAAGTTCAACCATTCTCTCCTGACGGATCCATTTGCGGAGTTCCTCTCTGCTGTTTACGACATTAGGGTAGCAATCCTCAAGCTTAGTTTCGATGCCGGCTCTCTTTCTGATGAGATTCAGATATTTGAGAGCTTCTGCCGCATCTCTCTCCGGCTTTTCGTTACAAGCTTCCGCATAGTTGAGATAAATCTCGGCTAACCTCATATAAGACCATGTAAGTGAGCCCCATACGTTCTTTCTGGTATCGACTGTAGGATCAGTAAACTTGGTAAACAGGAATCCTGTCTTCACATAGTCACCGCTTGGATGAGCATAAGATGAAGTACCGCCATTGAAGAAAGTAACAGGCTTATACTGCGGTTTGGTTCCATCCGCATGAATCCAATACATTCCGTTGAAGAAAATGGATGCGTAGAAACGTCCGTCTCTGCCCTTCATGCTGTTATGCACCTTGATTCCCTTGTCCTTATGTGTAGGATGAAGCCATCCGTCAGTAAATCCGTCAGCCTGATAGCCTGAGGTAGGGTCAACAATCGGTTTTGCGCCATTGTCCGTATAGCCGACAACAGGATATTTGCCATTTGCCATCGGATAGGCATCCACAAGTTTGAGAGTACATGAATAACCGCCGAGTCCGACTCCGAACACTCTCGGAGGAACAACTCTCTGGTTCCAGACTTCAGCTGAGCCATAGTATCTGGCGAAAATAAGTTCCTCGTTCCATTTCTCCACGAATACTTCCCTGTAAGAGTTCATTCCTTTTTCTACGGGGTCAGCAAACTCCTTTGAAGTCTTGTGAAGATCATAGATACCCAGGTCAATAACCTGTTTTGCAGCTTCTGCGGCCAGATCCCACTTGTGAGGGTCTTCGCTCTGTGGGAAAATATGCTCTCCGTATTTGTTCACGAGACTTCTTCCATACTGGATTTCTCCACCGCCGTTAAACAGAGGACGTGCAGCGTAAAGGAAGATTCTTGACCTTAGACCAAGAGCAAATCCTTTGGTGATTCGCCCTTGCCAAGTAGTAGGGTCTGCAACCTTGACAGGAAGATCGTTGGCAGCCATTTCAAGCTGGGATGTCATAAAATCAACACATTCATCAACAGTATTCCTGTCCACATTATCACCCATAATACCGAGGTCCGCTTCTTTATCACCCCAAATGTAAATCGGGCCATACTGCTGGAACAGAAGGAAATAGTAATATGCTCTGAGAACACGTGCCTCAGCTTTCATCTCCGATCTTTCCTGAGGAGTAAGTTCCTTACATTCATCCACGTGAGAGATAAAGACAGAAGCCTGGTTAATGGCAATATAATATTTTGCCCAAGGGTTGAATTGAGGAGTCCAAGCACCTGCGACGCCAACTGTAGATTCATTGTAGTTACCGCTTCTTACAAGCTCATAGTCCATTTTCTCCCATGAAAAATAGGCATCATCCGCACAAGGGATAAAAGAACCGCTAAAAATCCACATTCCGTCAGGAATGACCGAATACACTCCTGCCAAGAATCTTTCTGTAGTAGGCCGCTTGCTGAACACCTCTTCAAGAGTCATCTGGTCATTGAAGTTATGGTCCAAATAGTTGCATGATGAAAACATCATCAGCGATGCGATCGCAGCAGTAAATATTTTAATAATTTTCATAATCTCATTAGAAATTAAAGTTCACACCAAAGTTAACCACTCGCATATTTGGATACTGAGAGCCCTGTGCATCAGCAATCTCCGGATCCCACAATTTGAATTTGGAGAATGTAAGCAGGTTGTTTCCTGAAACATAGAATCGAATCAAAGAAGAGCCTATCCTCTTGGTAGCCTTCTTAGGCAATGTATATCCGAACTCAGCGCTCTTGAGTCTGAGAAAGCTCTTGTCTATCTGGTTGTGCGTAGAAGGAGCCATATTATTCTGGCTACCACTGATAGAAAGCCTCGGATATTTGGCGTTCGGATTCTCAGGTGTCCAGTAATTCAGAGCAACGTCTTCGTAAACATTGGAGAAGAGTTGGTTTGTATCAGACATGTCGATTGTCGTTCCGCCCATGAATCCAGTCACGTTACCGATACCCTGGAAGAAGAATGACAGGTCAAATCCCTTGTAGCTCAGGTTCGCGCCGAAACCATAGTTTATCTCAGGGATGTCAGTGCGTCCGATAGCTACGTAGTCTTCGGTATTCACGATACCGTCTCCGTTGATATCCTTATACTTGAGATCACCGACTCTAGGGTTGTTGATCTGCTTAGGGCTGTTGGCAAGGTCTTCCTCATCCTTGAAGTAGCCGAGAGCAATGTAACCGAACTGCTGTCCCCAAGGTTTTCCAATCACATCCTTATACGGAGAAAGCGGATGCGGCTGGTCATCATAGAGTTTCTTGTTCCTGTTGAACGTAAAGTTCGCTCTTGCAGAAACTGCGAGACCATTGCTGAATCTCTTGTTATACTGAAGTGATGCGTCAATACCCTGATTCTGCATCTTTCCAAGGTTCATATAAGGGTTCACGTTTACTCCGACGATAGCCGGAACTGAAGCTCTTTCAATGAAAATACCTGATCTGTGCTCACGGAAGAAGTCAATGTCAAGTTTCAATGAGTAGAAGAGTTCAATCTCCAATCCGATGTTCATCTTCTTGGCCTCTTCCCAAGACACATTTGGAGATCCAGGATAACCGGTAGCAAGACCATTCAAACCAGTCTGGCCTTGAGTTCCGAAGGTATATCCACCGGCAGAAGCCATCTCGGAATTGAAGGCAAAACGTCTTCCGCCACCGATTTGGTCATTACCGATAAGACCATAGGAGCCTTTGATCTTGAATACGCTCACCACATCCTGAATAGGTCTCCAGAAATTCTCATTGCTGATAAGATATCCCAAAGCCACAGACGGGAAGAATCCGAATCTCTTGCTTGGAGCGAAGTTCTCAGAACCGTTGTAACCGAAGTTGCCTTCCATGAAGTACCTGTCTCTGTATGAGTAAGTCAATCGGCCGGCGATACCAAGGTTTCTATATGGCAATGACGCTATATAGCTGCCAGGGAAGTTGTCCTTTCTCTCCTTCATATTGTAAAGGAAGAGTGCACCGACTCTGTGGGCATCAACAAACTGTCTGTCATAAGAAACTGAAGCCTCAAGGTACGTGGTACGATGACCGCTATTGTTTCTGTAAAGAGAGAGATAGTCGTTACCGTCATTGTTCTTGGTAAACATCAGGTTTCCATTCTCATCACGTCCTGAAGCATAATATGTGGAAGGATTCTTCGAACGGTTCAGATGTGCGTAGTTCACTGCATCCCAAGAGAATTTCACATTAGCTTTAAGACCTTTCACCCAAGGCTCGAAATCTTGAGTCAGTCCGATGAGAGACTGTGCATTATTGGTAAAAATTTCATTGTAGCCATTGAGGTTCAAGAGATTGTAAGGATTCTCTCCGATCGTAGGGCGTGCGATGGTACCATCAGAATATCTCTTCGGAATAGCAATCGGAATAGTCTTGAATGTATAAATCCAAAGTGAATAGTTGTTGTTCGGTTGTCTCTTGGTATCATACTGATTCGACAAGTTGATATTCAATGTCGTATATGGGAAAAGCTTGATATCGAGATTTGACCTGAAGTTGAAACGGGACCAGTTGTTGGAGGGATTGTATCCGAGTCCTTTGTCCGGGCTGAAGATACCGTTCTCGCGGTAGTACGAGCCTGCCACATAATATTGTACCTTCTTGGAACCGCCTGTAACATTGACATTTACCCTATAGCTTGAAGTTACATCCTTATAGATCTCATCCATCCAGTTGATATTCGGATAAAGGTCAGGATCCGAGCCGTCAAGGTATTTGGCTTTTGCTTCTTCTGTGTAGAAAACGCCACCTTTATTGTCTTCAAAGGCGAAGTTGTACATATCCATGAACTGCTTGGCATTCGCCATCTTCGGCATCTTGGTAGGCTGGAGAAGAGAAGCCTCGATACGTCCGCTGATGACAGGTTTGGAGGCCTCTTTACCTTTTCTTGTAGTAATGAGCACAACTCCATTCGCACCTCTCACACCATAGATTGCAGTTGCGGTAGCATCCTTAAGAATCGAGAAAGTCTCCACGTCATCAGGATCCACAAGGTTAAGGTCCCTCTCGATGCCATCGACGAGAACGAGCGGCCTGTTATTGGCGCCGAACGTACTTACGCCACGAATCCAGAAGTCTGAACCCTCGCCAGGTTCACCAGATCTCTGTACAGCAACCACACCTGCCATCTGTCCTGCAAGTACGTTACTCAACTTGCTCACAGAATGTGTGATTTTATCTACATTCATACTTGAGATTGCACCGATCACGCTCTCTTTTCTCTGCTTACCGTAAGCAACGACTGTAACCTGATCGAGCTCAGAAGTCTGAGGACGCATTGTCACCAGATAAAAAGGACGGCCGTCAATTTTCTCAATCAGATTCGTATAACCGAGGAAAGAGAACTCGAGTTCGTCATCCTTGAGGACATTGATTTCAAATGTACCATCCACACCAGTAATAACACCATTGGTGGCTTTCTTCGCAACAATGGAAACTCCGGCAAAAGGCTCATTCTTTTCATCAACGACCTTTCCTCGGACTACAATCGTCGATGCAGCTGCATTGACACCAACTTGTGACTGTTCAGCAGAAACAGGCAGCGAAGCCGGCAGAAGCACTGTCAGAAGGATAACGACTGCATTTAAAATTCGTTTCATTTAGTAGTAATTTATTGGTTAAACTTATTATAGTGCTATTTTTCATCTTCCATCATGTCTGAAATGACTTTCTTGGAAATATCAGACATATCCATGTCAGACAGAAGGTCCCACAATGAAGTATTCTCTTCGAGAAGTACCTGAGTGCCGACAATCCAGCTCTGGATCCATCCTGTCAATGTGGACCACGCACCCCAGCCGGCATCAGCATTGGAAGCCCAATAGTCCCAAGACTCGTAATCGAAGGCCCTGAACCAGGCACCGTCAAGATGTTTGAACTCATCACTGCAGACTTGGATTCTGATGAGGAAATCATTCATTTTCCTCAGCGCATCGACATATTCAGGCTTTTTGGTTGCAGCAGCAGCCTCACACAAACCCACAAATGCGAAGTTTGTCGTATATAGCATATCTGCAATCGGATCACCGTTATCGAAGATTAAAGGCGCTTCTGACTCTCCGTATTTTTCATTTGACGGAGTTTTTCCGAATGTACTCTTGGAAGGGTCTCCAAGTTCTTCTCTGATGCCACCGCAAGGAACCTGATTTTTAAGGAGTTCCTTCATCATAAAATCAAGGTACTGCTCATGCTCCTTTGTCGGCTCAACTCTGTATAACCATGCAAGAGGAAGTATCATTCTGGCGCGCTCCTGCTGGATACCGTTTGTCCAGAACCAGCCATCAGGATAAGTATCAAGTGTTTCCTTAATGCCAAGTTTTGTTCTTTCCAACAAAGTCTCACAACCTGTCTGTTCATAGAACCACAGGTAGCAGGCCCACAACCAGGCCTCAAAGTGAGGATGAGGATTCGACAATTCTCTATTATAGAAGAACTTCCATCCGTTCTTCTGAAGTTCCGGCTCATATAAGATACATCCCCTGAATCCTTTTGCGCCGGACGTTCTGAAATTACCGACAATTGCTTCTGCGATCTCTTTGTCGAACTTATGCTCATTGAGAAAAGCAGCAGTTCCAAGAGCTCCTAAAATATACCTTGCATTGTCATCACCATAGTAATTGCCCTTATGGGTGATTGCCCATCCGAGAAGTCCGTAAGATGGAGATTCCGGATCATTCCTGGGTCCGTCCCTATACTCTCCAAAACCATAATCAAGGAGATTTACGGCAACCTTTGCATATTCCGGATTGTTCAGCAATTTGGAAGCAGATGCAAAAGCGAATGAAGACTCACCCTGGACATCTGCACGCATCCAATAACGATATAGCTGAGAGCCGTCATAATTGATTGTGGACATGTGACCTTCCAGAACGCCCAAACTTCCGTCTCCATCGACAAAATCTGACGGAACTTCAGGACCCACAGGTTTGGTACCATCACCGATGTACAAGTCAGCCCAACTCTCTTTCCAAGATTTATCTACTAGGAATTTACCGTTATAATACCATTCAATGCCTTTCGCAACACTTCTTCTACGGGCATCCGAAGGAAGTTTTTCAGTTTCGTTGTATGCCGGATGAATTAGCGATGTCCATTTTTTGAAAACCACAGACTCTCCTGTAAGCCAACTGATTACATATTCCACTAAAGACTTGGTCCTGAATTCGGGAATATATCTGTCATGAGCGTACTGACTTAGTTTCGTGGTGGAAATCATGAAATTCTTTCCGTCACTCAATACAACCGGCTTGGTAGGCGTATCCTTCAGACCATACTCCGCTTTATCGAAACCGGCGACTTTTGCAGCAACAATTGAAGTATTGAAAGCATCTCCAAATGCATCCTGTTCATAGACATGGACTATACATTTATTGAATGAAAGCAAATCCATCGGGCATAAAACTTCAGACAATGAATCACAAACTACGATTCTCTCCAAGTCGAGAGTATCTTTTGCGATCACACGCTGTTTGCCGAACTGATCGGGATATTCAACAAAGACCTTCAAAGATTTTTTCAATGCCACCTCGACATTCTCTTCTGTAATCACTGTTCCTTCAGACGGATAATCTCCAGAAAGAACCAGCACACCGGCATTTTCAGGAGCAGCTGCGAACACTTCATCGACAGTGGCGTACCGATGAATCCTGAAATTTTCTTCCGCCAAACGGTCAAGCAGATCGTTATTTGCACAAGACGACTTATTCCCTTGAAAATCATTGCATCCGGAAACGACACAATACAAATCTCTGCGGGAACAAGAAGCCAATGAGAGCAAGAGGCAGAAAACTATGAGAACTCCGAGCTTTTTCATTTTCTTTCTGCCACCAATGCATTTGACATCATCCAAATCTGGTAAAGTCCTCTCGGGACATGGAAACAGCCCTTCCATTTACCGCCTTTGAGCGGGAGAAGGACCTCGCCACGGCGGTTAAGGTATCCGAACCATTCCGGATATTCCTTATCCTTGAAATTATCCCAGAGATACGCATCCAGTTTCAAAAACCATTCGAGGCATTTTTCATTTCCGGTCAGCTGATAGCCTTTGAGCATGGCTATCGCAGACTCGATATGCACCCACCAGAGTTTCTGATCCCATTCGAGTTTCTGCTGCGGAACTCCCTTGGCATCAAGGAAATAGTATATTCCTCCGAATTCCTTATCCCATCCGCGTTCAATGACGCTAAGAGCGATTTCCACACATTTTTCTATCAATGCCTTGTCGTCCCGACGCACTCCGAGATTCATCATAAACCACAGAGCCTCAAGGTCATGGCCCGGATTGATTTCCCTTCCCTCAAAGCAATCAAGAGGTGCTCCATCCACTGAAGAGACATTCTCCAGCATGCAGCCGAGTTCCGGCTTATAGAACACGTCGAATACTTCGTGCAGACAAGTGTCGATAGTCTGCTCCAGAACTGACTTATCCTCGAGAATATCCTCTATTTCGAGGGCCATATTGCAGATAATCATAGGAAGAGCGAAATCCTTCATCGGACGAGTACCCGGATACGCCTTGCACCATTGGCCTTTAGGATTTGAACGCCTTTCGAGAATCCGTCCGAAGATACGGCGGGCAATCTGCGCATACTCATCATTGCCGGTAGCTTTTGCAAGTTGCGCAAATGCCATACAGGCGAATGTATTTGAAAAGATATTGTAAGGCTGAACAAGCGGATTTCCTTTCCTGTCAAGGGAGAAATAGAAGTCCCAGTTCCCATCGTGCCCGTATGTTTTCAGGAATTCAGCACCCTGGACTGCACAATCGAGCCACTGCTGATTTTTCTCTACATTATTATAGAGCATCGCAAACAGCCATACTTCCCTACCCTGAAGCCAGATAAACTTGTCCGTATCATAAACCGACCCGTCACGATTGAGACAGCTGAAATATCCGCCGTACTCTTTATCCTGAGAATGCTCAAGCCAGAAAGGAAGACAGTTTTCCCTGAGTTCTTTCTCATAACGCGAGGCTATCTCTTTGAAATCTACATTGACCATATTAAACTACGATATTATTTAATTCTGGCACAAATATACAATTTTTTATTAATTCCACCATTATTTTTTAATTATTTTTAATATTAATTTTAAGTTTTAGGAAATATTTTTATAAATAACATATAATGATTTAGAAAGTGCGCGGAGTGAGTTCCGCCGCGGCCGATTGCTCGTCGGCGTGAAATCTCCGACAATTCATTGCATACCTGCACAATTGAAAAAACCCAGAATCGCCATCACAGCGTTCTGGGGTCTTCATATCTTAAAATCGAAGTGTCAAAGACGGGAAGGCAAGCATTATTTTTGGAAATCCATGCATTTTGTAACGAAAATGCACAAAATCAGGCCGATTATTGTTTGTTGAGCACCAGACGGAAGCCCACGAAATACATGTTGCTGTCGAATTTTCCTCCGAAACGGTGTGTAAGACGGCACCAGCCCGGATCATTGACGACGGAGCCGCCGCGCATTACGCGGAAGCCGTCAGGGTTCTTCACATCATACACAGGATTAACCTGGTCCTGGGCAGTGTATTGTCCGTACCAGTCGGCGCACCATTCCAGCACATTGCCCGTCATATCATAAAGTCCGAGACCATTTGGTTTCTTGGTACCGACAATCATGACATTGCTCTGCGCATTGGCATAATACCATCCGACCTCGTCCAGTTCATCGCTTCCGCAATACAGATAATGCTCCTGCTTGTTTCCGCCCCTTGCGGCATATTCCCACTGGGCCTCCGTCGGGAGACTAAAATTCATCCCGGTCTGTCCGTTCAGTTTTTCAACGAACTCCTGGCACAGGGGCCACGATTTCTGTCCCACAGGCTTGAATCTGTCATTCTGTTCCAGCGGTGTAGGTGCACGGCCTTCCATCACCATATTCCACACCTCATTGGTCACCTCGCATGAACCTATATAGTAGCTGTCGAGAGTGACATTATGGGCAGGTTTTTCGTACGACTCCGCTGATGCATCGTCATCGGCGGCTCCCATTCTGAAGGTTCCGCCCTCGACATAGACCATCTTGAAAACGACGCCGTCAAGATTGATGGTCCGCACCTTCTTCGGCAGGGTCTCGAAAGCCATATCCTCTCCGTAAGACGTGCCGAGTTTATTTGTCGCAAACGCGCGGACATGATAGCCTTTCCAGTCAGAAAGGTTTCCGAGTTCCACGGAATATTCTCCCGTACCCCTGTTGGCATTGACCTTGGTTCCAGTCTCCAGGGTAGGATTTTCTTCCGTACTGTAAACCACTCCTCTCTCGAGCAATATCTTGCCGCCGTCGGAGACCAGGACGCAGGACACTGTCGCCCCTTCATCCGTCACATCCGCCACTCCGGCAGTCCGGACCTGAGGCAAGCCAGGTTCATTTTCAGGCGGAGTATCAGGTTCTTCTTCCGGGCCCTTCGAACAAGCCGCGGAGAACACAAAAAAGCCAACCAGAAAGAATCTTCCGGCTGACATCAGCAATAACTTTATATTTCCAGACATGTTATTTGTCATTATTCAATACAAGACGGAGACCGAAGTCCATTCCAGCATTGTCTGAAGTATAAGTTCCCACTCTCTTGTAAACTGTGCAGAAGATATCATCCAGGAAACCTGAACCTCCGCGGACTACCCTTTCCTTGGCTTCGCTCGAAGGCTCTGCCGGACCGGTAGGGTCAGTCGCATCACCTGCCTCATAGCCTGAAGAATAGAAATAGTCTGATACCCACTCGTTTACATTACCGCTCATGTCATAGAGTCCGAGTTCATTAGGCTTCTTCTTGCCGCCTGGCATTGTCGATTCAATACCTTCTGCAGCCAAAGTAGTTGTCGACCAGCCGACCTCGGCGAGATCATTGCTTCCGGCGTACATATACCCCTTGGAGTTCACTCCGCCGCGGGCAGCAAATTCCCACTGGGCCTCCGTAGGCATGGAGAATGTCAGACCTGTCTTTTTGTTCAGGCCCTCAACGAACTGCAGGCACATGTTGTAGCTGACCTGATGAACGGCGATATCGTCACCGATGTCATAACTTGGATTGGAGTCCATAATCGCAGTCCACTGTGCCTGGGTAACCTCAAACTTGCCGATGTAGTAGCTCTTTGTCAATGTCACATTGTGCACAGGTCCCTCATAAAGGAAACCTGCTTCCCACTGCGGGTTGCCCATAGCGAAAGTACCTGGTTTCACAAGCACCATCTCCAGCGACACCTTGTCATTGATGGCAATTGTGAGGGCCTCGGCCATATCTGTCGTAAAGGTTTTTTCCTCACCATATGCTGTACCTGCCTCATTTGTAGCATAAGCACGATAATAATATGTCGTAGAAGCCTTCAGTTCTGAAAGGACTGATTCGAAAACACCTGTTCCTGTTCCCTCATCGGTAATAGATGATGCCTCAACAGTAGGATTGGCCTTGTCACCATACACGATACCGCGTGCAGTAACTTTAGCACCGCCATCTTCCTTGACCTCTCCGCCGACTTTGACCGAGCTGGTAGTAAGGTCTGTAAAATCAGCAGTCGTCACGACAGGAACTGTTGGAGGGACGGTCTCCGGCTCATCGGGACCAGTCGAAGAAATACATGAGAACGTGAGCAGCAAAGTCGATGCTGCCAAAAGATAATAAGCAGTTTTCATATTGTTAAAATTATATTTGCATTAGATTGCACTTGCAAGGTAAACATTAAAAACCACAAATCCTACGACAATCCGACAAATTAATTCGACAATTTGACAATACGTATATGGATGCAGCTCTCTCCCCTTGGATTTTATTCCTTGAATGTTAACTTTGTATTTTGTGCAGCCTTACCGGGCGCCACCACTCGGGAGCACCGTCAGTTTTTATCCGTAACACGAATCACAACGCCATGAGACTCAGAACAATAGCATTGACAATTTCCACCGCAGCCCTTGCACTCAGCTGCGGCAGCAAAAGCGGTTACAGCTGGAAAGACGACCTCCAGCACAGAGTAGAACTCGACTTCTGCAAGACCAGGGGCGACGTGAAGGAATATATCACGAAATACATTCCGGATGTCACTGAAGACCAGATAGATTCGTGGACAGCACAGGGCTGTCTGGAAGCATTGACCCTGAACGGCGAGACATGGTATTTCCGCAATGCCGGCCCGAACCTCTTCCGCATCGACAAAAGCTGCCGCGCGATAAAAGAGGCCGCTGACAGCGCAGAGCCGGACAACGCCTACCGGATCGGCAAGAAAGACATCGACAATGCCGCAAAAGCGGTCAGGAAAAGGATTAAGGCCAATGCCAATGTGAATGTCAATGCCATCGATGACAATGCTGTCTCCTACGAGGCCGGCGGCTACCTGTCCGGCGACAAGTATCTCGGAAAGCCGCACAAAATGAGAGTCAGATACACATTGACAGTCAATGCTGATGCCGTTCCGGACGGAGAAACAGTACGTTGCTGGCTGCCCTATCCGAGGACTGATGTCCCGAGACAGAAAAATGTAAGGTTCATCGAGGCCGGCTGGACTTCCAGGCCATCCGATTCCTCCGACCCTCTGTATTTCAGGACAGAACTGGCCAATGCCGAAGAACTGACCTTCTCAGGAAATCGGAGCGCACACAGTTCCCTCTATATGGAAGCGAAGGCGTCCGCAGGATGGCCGGTTGTCTTCTATGAGGAGTTCGAATATGAATCATGCGCTGAATGGATACCTCTCGGCATCACAGATGATGATACGGAAACCGGCATTGGTCCGTCCGGCAAAAAGGGCGCTGCTCCGAAAGAATATACGAAGGAGCGCGACTCGCACATATTGTTCTCGCCGAGAATCCTGGAACTCAGGGACTCCCTGTGCAAAGGCATTGACAAACCTATCCTCAAGGCGAAAGCCTTCTATGACTGGGTTGACACGAATTTCCCATGGGCGTCAGCGCGCGAGTATTCGACAATCAAGAACATTCCGGAATATGTCCTCCACAACAGACACGGAGACTGCGGACAGGTCAGTCTTCTTTTCATAACTCTCTGCAGGTCAGCAGGTATCCCAGCCAGATTCCAGAGCGGATTCATGATGCATCCGGGCAATGACGGGCTGCACGACTGGGCTGAAATCTGGATTGACGGATACGGATGGATTCCCGTGGACCAGTCTTTCGGAGGGGAAACCTACATGGGAGCCCTGGATGCCTACAGGCTCGTCATAAACAACGATTTCGGCCGCAAGTTTATCCCGGAAAAGAAATATCCGCGTAGCGAAACCGTTGATTTCCAGAGAGGCGAAGTAGAGTGGGACGGAGGAAACCTTTACTTCGACCAGTGGAATTATGAGATGAAAATCAGGTATTAATCCGGATTATTCACTACCTTTGTAAAAATACTCTCCGCAACTCAGACTTGCGGGGATATTTTTATTATCTCCAAGACGGACATAGATTACCATTTGTTGTTTTCATGAAGGGAATGCCTTTCGTGACTTTAAAATATTATACGGAATGAAGAAAGCATCTGTAATTCGAACTTGCATTTCATTGGTACCAATCGTGGTATTGGTCATTCTACTTGCATTGAACATCACCATTTTCGGAAGCGACGCGATTCTTGGCGCAAGCCAAGTGGCACTGCTGTTTTCAGCGGGAATCTGCGTATGGCTGGCGATGTGGCTTTTCAAGAAGCCGTGGGAGGAATTCGAGGACGCCATCAGGAGCAACATCGGAGACGTAACCACGGCCATCGTTATCTTGTTCATGATCGGCGGCATTTCCGGAACATGGACAATGAGCGGAACCGTGCCGTCCCTTATATATTATGGTGTGCAGATCATCTCGCCGAAAATCTTCCTGGTGACAGCATGTATAATCTGCGCCTTCATTTCCGTGATGATCGGCAGTTCGTGGACTACCATCGCGACTATCGGAGTGGCCCTCATGGGTATCGGAAAAGCCCAGGGCTTCAGTGATGGAATGATTGCCGGCGCTATCATATCCGGAGCATATTTCGGAGACAAGATTTCACCGCTTTCCGACACGACGGTGATGGCGGCATCCATCTCAGGGTCTCCCCTCTTCAAGCACATCAAGTACCTGATGCTCACCACAGTACCATCATTTGTTCTAACATTGACAATATTCCTGGTGCTGGGTTTTCTGCACACCGGCAACGACTCCGCGCAGATTTCGGTCTATACGAAGACGCTGTCGTCGAAGTTCAACATTTCGCTGTGGACGCTCATAGTCCCGGTCGTGACCGGAATCCTCATCGCCAAGAAAATGCCTGCGCTGCCGGTATTGGGAATATCAATGTTACTGGCGGCAGGCTGTGCCATCGTTCTCCAGCCGCACATCGTGACGGAGATAGGCAACCAGACTCTCGAGGCCTTCGGAATCGGCGGAACACTGTGCAAGGCTGAAGTAATGTTCACCGGCATTGTCAAGACCATATATGATTCTGTTTCAGTGGATACCGGAGTCGAAGAGGTAAATAAGCTCGTGGCATCGAGGGGTATGCTCGGAATGCTGAACACTGTGTACCTGGTTATCTGCGCGATGTGTTTCGGAGGATGCATGAAAGCCAGCGGAATGCTCCATCACCTTGCATCATTGATCCTGCCGATGACCAAGACCCGCACCGGTCTGGTGGCTTCGACTGTCGGAACAGGCGTAATCCTGAACGGCGTCATTTCAGACCAGTATCTTTCGATTATCCTTACGTCAGACATCTACAAGGACATTTATGCGAAACGCGGTTATGAGAGCCGCCTGCTGGGACGCTCCGTGGAGGATTCCTCGACTGTCACATCGCCTCTCTACCCGTGGAGCAGTTGCGGTATGACACAGGCTACCATCCTGAGCGTACCGACCATCACTTATCTGCCATATTGCTTCTTCAATATCCTCAGCCCGCTGATGAGCATCGCCATGGCCATGATAGGCTACAAGATATTCAGACGGGGCACGGCTCCGGACGAGGATAATTAGAAGACTCCGTGACATATTTCCGATAATTCGAGAAAATTCAGTTATAAAGCAATTTAGCTGAATTTTCTTCATTTTTTACAGAAAACTGCGTATATTTATACGTTTTATAAGAAAATGCTTAAATTTACGTTTCAAAGTCTTTTCGAGTAGAGCGCAAGACAAGCTAATGACCGGGCGGAAAGGCTGATGAACTGACACGACAAACATTTCCAAGACAGTTTTTGTACAAAATATTTTATTAAACAGATAATATGAAAAGAATCATCGAATGTGTCCCGAACTACAGCGAGGGTCGGAACAAAGAAGTTATTGACCAGATTGTCAAGGCAATAACCGAAACAAAAGTTTCCACTGAGAACGGAGAGGAAAGCGTCAAAGTACTCGATGTTGATCCAGGAGAGGCCACCAACAGAACAGTGGTGACATTCGTAGGTTCACCGGAAGCGGTACTCGAAGCGGCATTCCAGGGCGAAAAGAAAGCAGCCGAACTGATCGACATGAGACATCACCACGGCGCACACCCAAGGTCAGGAGCAACGGACGTACTGCCTCTCATCCCAGTTGCCGGAACCACACTGGAAGAATGTGCTGAAATGGCCAGAAGCCTCGCAAAAAGGATCTACGACGAACTCGGAATTCCTTGCTACTGCTACGAGGCGGCAGCCTACAAGCCGGAGAGAAAAAATCTCGCAGTATGCCGCGCAGGCGAATATGAGGCTCTGCCGGAAAAGGTCAATGACCCTGAGAGAAAACCGGATTTCGGCCCGTGCGAGTACAATGAGACTGTTGCCAAGGCTGGCGCTACCAATGTCGGAGCACGTGACTTCCTCATCGCAGTAAACTTCAACCTGAACACCACATCCACACGCCGCGCAATGGCAGTCGCATTCGATGTCAGAGAGAAAGGCCGTCCTGCAAGAGAGGGTGGCAGCCTCACCGGAAAGATTCTCAAGGACGACAACGGAAAGACCATCTGGATTCCTGGAACACTGAAGGGCTGCAAGGCAATCGGCTGGTACATCGAGGAATATGGTATCGCCCAGGTATCCATGAACATTACCGACATGAACACGACACCGCTCCACGTGGCCTTCGAAGAAGTTTGCAGGGCTGCCGCAGCCAGAGGTCTTCGTGTCACCGGAACTGAAATCGTAGGACTTGTACCTAAACGCGTTCTCATCGAGGCCGGCAAATATTATCTCGCAAAACAGGAGCGTTCACTCGGAATCAGCGAGGAGGAAATCCTCAAGATAGCTGTCAAGTCACTGGGCCTCAGCGACCTCAAGCCGTTCAACCCACGCGAGAAAGTCATCGAATTCCTGATGGAAGACGAGGCTGCAGAAGCTGCTAAGGAAAGACTTATCAGAATGACACTCAAGGGATTCGCAAGAGAAACCGCATCTGAGTCAGCAGCTCCGGGAGGCGGATCAGTATCAGCATACATGGGCGCACTCGCAGCAGCACTTGGAACAATGGTAGCTAACCTTTCAGCCCACAAACGTGGCTGGGATGCACGCTGGAAAGAGTTCTCCGACTGGGCGGAAAAGGGACATGATGTCATGGAACGCCTGCTGAAACTCGTAGATGAGGACACCGCCGCATTCGCGAAGATCATGGATGTATTCTCTATGCCAAAGGGCAGTGACGAAGAGAAAGCAGCACGTGCTGCAGCTATGGAGAAAGCGACTCTCTATGCAACCCAGGTTCCTCTGAGAACAATGCAGACCGCGCTCGAAGCAATGCCGGTAGCCCTCGCAATGGCATTGACCGGAAACCCTGCTTCAGCATCAGATGCAGGAGTCGGCGCCCTCGCAGCATTGGCAGCAGTAAGAGGAGCACAGCTCAATGTCAGGATCAATGCTGCAGGACTCCAAGACCGCGCTCTTGCTGACAAACTCGTTGCAGAGGCAGAAGCCATCGCAAAAGAGGCAGCAGAGAAAGAGGCTGAAATCCTTGCCGCAGTCAACAAGAACATCGGCTAGACAATATAATCGTTTGGAATTGCCCGACACAGGGCACTTCCAAACGATTTTTCACCAAGAACACATATAATTAATTACTAAACTTTACGGAAATGACAGATTTTCAGAAACAGATACTCGAAGGCATTCCTGCTGAATTGCCTGAGAAAAAACCATATGACAAGAATATCAACCATGCTCCTAAGCGCAAGGACATCCTCACAGAAGAAGAAAAGGTACTTGCCGTCAGGAACGCATTGAGATATTTCCCTACCAAGTTCCACAGCATACTCGCAGAGGAATTCGCACAGGAGCTGCATGACTACGGCAGAATCTACATGTACAGGTTCCGTCCTGACTATGAGATGTATGCAAGACCTATCGACGAATATCCTGCAAAGAGCCGTCAGGCAGCTGCAATCATGGGGATGATCCAGAACAACCTGGACCCGAGAGTCGCCCAGCACCCTCACGAGCTCATCATCTACGGCGGTAACGGAGCCATCTTCCAGAACTGGGCACAGTACCGCCTCGCGATGAAGTATCTCGCAGAAATGACTGATGAGCAGACTCTTGCCATGTATTCAGGCCATCCTATGGGTCTGTTCCCTAGCCACAAGGACGCACCTCGTGTAGTTGTTACCAATGGTATGGTAATCCCGAACTACTCGAAGCAGGACGACTGGGAGAGATTCAATGCTCTCGGCGTTTCACAGTACGGACAGATGACCGCAGGCTCATATATGTATATCGGACCTCAGGGTATCGTTCACGGTACCACCATCACAGTCATGAATGCAGCACGCAAACAGCTGAAGAGCAAGGGCATTGAAGGTACCAGAGAGAATATGAAAGGCCTCCTGTTCGTGACAGCCGGACTCGGCGGAATGTCAGGAGCCCAGCCTAAGGCAGGAAACATTGCAGGCGTAGTGAGCGTGACAGCTGAAATCAACCCGCTTGCAGCACGCAAGCGTCACGAGCAGGGCTGGGTAGATGAACTCCACGAGAACCTTGACGAACTTATGGCACGTATCCGCAAGGCTACAAGCGAGAAAGAAGTCGTTTCGCTCGCATACGTAGGTAACGTTGTCGATCTGTGGGAAAGACTTGCAGACGAAGGCATTGAAGTAAACCTCGGTTCTGACCAGACCTCACTCCACAACCCTTGGGCAGGCGGATACTATCCGGTAGGATACAGCCTCGAAGAGTCCAAGAAGATGATGGCAGAAGAGCCGGAGCGCTTCAAAGAGTGCGTAATAGAATCACTCAGAAGACAGGTTGCAGCAATCAACCGCCTGACTGCCAAAGGAATGTACTTCTTCGACTATGGTAACGCATTCCTTCTCGAGTCTTCCCGCGCAGGAGCAGACATCCTCAGACCGGACGGCAAGTTCCGCTATCCTTCGTACGTACAGGACATCATGGGACCACTCTATTTCGACTATGGTTTCGGACCTTTCAGATGGGTATGTATGTCAGAGAATCCGGAGGACCTCGCGAAGTCAGATGCCATCGCAGTAAAGGTTCTCGAAGAAGAGTCCAGGACAGCTCCGGAAGAGATTCAGGGACAGCTCCGCGACAATATCCACTGGATCGAGGAGGCAGGCCGCAATAAACTTGTGGTAGGTTCCCAGGCCAGAATCCTTTACGCAGACTGCGAAGGAAGAACCAAGATTGCATTGGCTTTCAACGAGGCTATCAGACGTGGGGAAATCACTGCTCCGATTGTTCTCGGACGTGACCACCACGACGTTTCAGGAACAGACTCTCCATTCCGCGAGACATCCAATATCTATGACGGTTCTCAGTTCACCGCTGACATGGCCATCCAGAACGTCATCGGAGACTCATTCAGAGGTGCTACATGGGTTTCCATCCACAACGGAGGCGGCGTAGGCTGGGGCGAAGTCATCAACGGAGGTTTCGGTATGGTCATTGACGGAACCGCCGATTCTGACCGCCACATCACCAACATGCTTTTCTGGGATGTAAACAACGGAATCGCACGCCGCAGCTGGGCTCGCAACGAAGGCGCACTCCACGCGATAACCCGCGAAATGGGACGCACAGAGACATTGACAGTAACAGTTCCTGTCAATGCTGACGAGGCTCTGGTCCGCGACGCGCTGAAAAACATCAGATAATCAAGAAATCCGAAAATGATCCGGAATGTCCGCAATGGGAGATATTCCGGGTCAATAACATAAATAACACGACATGATACATAAAATATCCAACGAGACACTGACACTCGCAAAAGTCAAGGAAATCATTGACAATCACGCAACTCTCGAGCTTTCAGAAGAGTCGGCAAAGGCCGTACAGAAATGCCGCGACTATCTTGACAGCAAGATGGAGGACATAGGCAGACCGGTATATGGCGTCACCACAGGTTTCGGTTCACTCTGCAACATTACGATTCCGGAGGCTGACCTTTCACAGCTCCAGCACAACCTCGTAATGTCACACGCATGCGGAACAGGCGACCCTGTAAGGTCTGAGATTGTCAAACTGATGCTCCTCATGAAGATACAGTCTCTGTCTTACGGACATTCAGGCGTACAGATAATTACCATCCAGCGCCTTATCGACATGTTCAACAATGACATCCTTCCGGTCGTCTATCAGCAGGGTTCACTCGGCGCATCAGGAGACCTCGCACCGCTCGCACACATGTGCCTCCCTCTCATCGGCCTCGGCGAGGTAAGATACAAAGGACAGGTACGTCCTTCAGCAGAAGTATGGAAGGAGTTCGGATGGAGCCCTATCAGACTCCAGTCAAAGGAAGGCCTCGCACTTCTCAACGGTACACAGTTCATGAGCGCACACGCAACATGGGCATTGATAAAGAGCATGAGACTTTCCCGCTGGGCCGACTGCATCGCAGCCATGTCATTGGAGGCTTATGACGGACGAATCGAGCCGTTCTACCAGCTCACACACCTTCTCCGCCGCCACAAAGGACAGCTCGAAACAGCAGAGAATTTCCTGAAACTGCTCGACGGCAGCGAACTTATCCGCAGACCTAAGCAGCACGTTCAGGATCCTTATTCATTCCGCTGCATCCCTCAGGTCCACGGTGCAGTGAAAGACAACATCAGACACGTGTCATCTGTCATTGGAGACGAAATCAACAGCGCCACCGACAACCCTAACGTATTCCCTGACGAGGATATGATCATCTCTGCCGGAAACTTCCACGGAGAGCCTATCGCCATCCCTATGGATACCCTCGCAATCGCGATGTCAGAACTGTCAAATATCTCAGAGAGAAGAATTTACAAACTCATCAGCGGTCAGAGAGGCCTCCCTATGTTCCTCGTTGCAAAACCTGGTCTGAACAGCGGATTCATGATTCCTCAGTACACCGCGGCATCTATCGTCAGCCAGAACAAGATGCTCTGCTGGCCTGCATCATGCGACTCCATCCCTTCATCACAGGGCCAGGAAGACCACGTCAGCATGGGTTCAAACGCAGCCACAAAACTCGTCCGCGTAGTGGACAACGTCGAGACCGTTCTCGCAATCGAGCTTTTCAATGCTGCACAGGCTCTCGAGTTCCGTCGTCCTGAAAAGTCATCTCCACTCATCGAGAAGATGCTCGCAGACTACCGCAAAGAGGTTCCGTTCGTGGATGTCGATACATACATGCATCCTCTCATCATGAAGAGCATTGACTTCCTCCGCGACGAAAACAATCTTTTGATCTAAGCCCCGACGCGATGAAAACGCTGATAAGGAACATCGGGCAGATTGCCGGAATCGTCGAAGCCGGAGTAATGCGGAAAGAAGGAGTGTCAATGTCAGAGACAGACACCCTGGAGAACGCATGGCTCCTCATCGAGGACGACAAGATTGCTTGTTTCGGGCCAATGTCAGACTGTCCGGATCTCCCACAGGAATCCGGACAGGATTCTTTCGATGTCATTGACGCAGACGGCGGATTCGTCCTGCCTGCATTCTGCGATTCACACTCACACATTGTCTTTGCGGGAACAAGAGAGCAGGAATTCCTGGACAAGATCAAAGGTCTTTCCTATGCCGAGATTGCCGCGCACGGAGGCGGAATCCTGAATTCTGCCGACCTTCTGCACAACACGTCCGAGGATGAGCTGTACAGGCAGGCGATGGAGCGTGTCAATGAAATGATGGCGAAAGGCACCGGAGCGATCGAAATAAAGAGCGGATACGGACTCACCACACAGGATGAGCTGAAGATACTCCGCGTGATAAAAAGAATAAGGGAGAACTCCCCTGCCATAATCAAGTCCACATTCCTGGGCGCCCATGCGGTAGGCAGGGCATTCGCGGGAAGGCAGAGCGAGTATGTCGATCACGTATGCAATGAGATGATTCCGGCTGTTGCAGCCGAGAATCTTGCCGACTTTGTCGATGTATTCTGCGAAGAAGGATTCTTTACGACAGAAGAGACTGACAGGATTCTGACGGCTGGAGAGCACTATGGAATGAGGGTGAAGCTCCACGCGAACCAGCTTGCCGTTTCAGGCGGCGTGCAGGTCGGAGTGAAGCACAATGCCCTGTCCGTAGATCATCTGGAAAGCACGACCGATGAGGAAATCCGTGTGCTCAAAGGCTCATGCACCATGCCGACAATGCTTCCGGGAGCGTCATTCTTCCTGAGGATGCAATACGGCAAAGCCCTGGATTTCATCAACTCAGGGCTCGGTATAGCATTGGCATCAGATTATAATCCGGGTTCTTCCCCTTGCGGAGACATGAGGTTCGTCATGTCGCTCGGCTGTATCCAGATGAGACTCACGCCGATACAGGCATTGAACGCATGTACGCTGAATTCCGCCTATGCGATGGGCATCAGCGATTTTGCAGGTTCGATAACTGCCGGCAAACTCGCCAACCTCATCATTACCAAGCGGATACCGTCATTGACATGGATTCCTTACTGCTACCAGACTCCGTTCATAGACAGAGTCATATTAAGGGGCAGGACAGTGTAGCTGCTACTCGTGTGTAGCGAAACGCTGCTCTGCGAGTTTTTCGAATTTTGTACCCGGACGGCCGTAATTGGCATAAGGGAATATGGAGATTCCACCACGAGGAGTGAAAAGACCTGTTACTTCAATGTATTTCGGGTCCATCAATTTGATAAGGTCTTTCATGATTTTGTTTACGCAATCCTCGTGGAAGTCTCCATGATTACGGAAACTGAAAAGATAGAGTTTCAGGCTCTTGCTCTCGACCATTTTCACGTCAGGGATGTAGCTGATACGGATTTCAGCAAAGTCCGGCTGGCCTGTAATAGGACAGAGGCTTGTGAATTCAGGGCAATTGAATCTTACCCAATAGTCGTTTTCCTGATGCTTGTTTATGAAGGTCTCCAGTACTTCCGGAGCGTAATCCATCTTGTATTCGGATTTATGACCTAAGGAGTGCAGTCCCTCCTGTTCTCTTTCTTTATTCATTTGAAGTATTTGTTAAATGTGACAGTTACTCCGTCTTCAGGTGCATAGGCATCCGGAGACGGAGAATTATTTGATTACCAATTAGATATCGTAAACGCGGAACGGATTGTACGAGATATTCTCGTCATATGTGTCGATGCCTTCGTAGCGTTTGAGGGCTTTGACTACCTGTATCGTCACAGGAAGGATGAGAATCTCGTAGCACACCTTGAAAGTGACCTGAGCAATGAGCATTGTCGCCAAAGACTTGATGTCTGCGCCCCAGAAGACGATAGGCATAAAAATCAATGAATCAAGGGTTTCTCCTGCCACGGATGAGAGGATGGCACGGCCTGAGAAGCCTTTGCCTTTTGTGGCGATTTTCATGCGGCTCATGACGAAGGCGTTCATGGTAGAGCCTGCGAGGAATGCAAGGAGGGATGCGAAGGCCACACGTGGTGCCATGCTGAACACGTAGTCGAAGTGTTCACCGCCGTCCCAGAATGATGCAGCCGGAAGCCATGAGACGATCTGGCCCATGATGGCTACGAAGAAGTTCATCGCAAAGGCTGTCCAGATTACGAGTCTGGCTTTGCGGTATCCCCATACTTCTGCAAAGCAGTCGTTCAGGATGTAAGAAATAGGGAAAATGATTACTGCGCCGGGGAGCGTGATGCTGCCCATTGCGAAGACCTTTGTTGCAAAAAGGTTGGATGCTATCAGGCATACTATAAACAGTACGGCCATCAGCATGAAAACTACTGATACTTTTTTATTCATGTCTTGTTTTTTAAGTGGTTTCCTAGAGTACACTCGGCGAAGCCGACCTTTAAATCCAAGGTCGGACATGCGCCTATGATATTGTCTGAAATTTATTCTTCTTCCTCGCCTGCTGCCTTGAGACGTTCTGCGTTCTCGGCAATCTGCAGCTGGTCGATACACTCCTGGATGTCACCATCCATGAAAGCAGGAAGATTATACATTGACCAGTTGATACGATGGTCTGTCACACGAGACTGAGGATAGTTGTATGTACGGATCTTGGCAGAGCGGTCACCGGTAGATACCATGGTCTTACGCTTTGCAGCGATACCGTCGAGATACTTCTGATGCTCCATATTGTAGAGACGAGTACGGAGTTCCTCCAAAGCCCTGTCGAAGTTCTTCAGCTGGGAACGCTCCTCCTGACACTGAACCACGATACCTGATGGAATATGGGTAAGACGAACCGCAGAATAAGTCGTGTTCACACCCTGACCGCCAGGACCTGAAGAACAGAAAGTATCCTTGCGGATATCGTTCATATCCAGGTCAATGTCAAATTCATCCGCCTCAGGGAATACTGCCACAGACGCGGCAGAAGTCTGGATACGGCCCTGAGTCTCAGTCTGAGGCACACGCTGAACACGATGTACACCTGACTCGTACTTCATTGTCCCGTAAACACCATCAGCGCAAGAAAGCTTGAAGACAACCTGCTTGAAACCTCCGGAAGTTCCCGGTGCCTGGTCAGTAATCTCGAGTTTCCAACCCTTGCGCTCAGCAAACTTTGAATACATTCTGAAAAGGTCACCGGCGAAAATAGCAGCCTCGTCGCCACCTGTACCGCCACGGATTTCGACCATAGCATTCTTGCTGTCATCCGGGTCAGAAGGAATGAGAAGAAGCTTGATATTCTGCTCCATATCAGGGAGTTTAGGCTCAATCTCGGAAATTTCCTCGCGAGCCATCTCCTTCAGGTCCTCATCTTTTTCATTGGCCATGATGTCCTTGGCTGAAGCAAGTTCATCCACCATTTTCTTATATTCAAGTCCGGCCTTGATGATAGGTTCCAGTTCCTTGTAATCCTTGTTCAGCTGAACATATTTCTTCATGTCCGACATGACTGCCGGATCAGAGAGCTGGTTCTGCAGCGATGTGAATTTGTCCTGAAGGCTCAGAACCTTTTCGAGCAATGAATTCTTTTCTGCCATATATATTATTCTGTTTTTCTTCTTAAACCGTCCGGTAATCCGTCACGTCAGCATTGACATAACCCCGGACAAACGCATTGACTTAGAGCGACTTCACGTAGCAGCGTCTGCGCATGTACAACTCGTGTTCGTATTTTCCCCAGACATTGACCGCGCTGTTCGTCTCGATCTGCGGGTTGGAAATCGCGTATTTTGTCTTCGCCGCCTGATATTTGTCAGACATCGAACAGTGGAAAATCGCGCTCACTCCCTTGTTCTGCCACTTCGGAACTGCACCGTTCAGCATAAGGTCCACAGCCTCGTAATTGTGCATCGCCTTCAGCAGATGGAACCATCCGAACGGGAAGAGGTGTCCCTTGGCTTTCTGCAGGGCCCCCGAAATGCTCGGGAATGCTATTCCAAATGCTACCAGTTCATTGTTCTCGTCGAGGACAATGCTGCTGACCTTGTCTGAGATGAACGGCATCGAGACTTTCGCCTCGTGCTCGATTTCCTTCTCGGTAAACGGAATGAAGTTATATACCGCTGCCGCGAAACTTTCATTGTAAACCTTGAAGAAATACTTCACCATCTCCTTGTCTTTCTTGAGCTTGCTCAGAAGACCCTCATGGAGGTTATATCTTTCCTTCAGCATGCCGGCAATCCTTACCATCTTGTCCTGCACCCCCTGACATGCGTCCATCTTGTACTGAAGCCAGTCGCACTCCTTCTCATAGCCGAGTGCGGTCACGAAATCATTGTAATAAGGGAAGTTATAGAGGCAGTTGAACGGAGGGACATTCTCAAATCCTTCCACCAGCATACCCTGCTTTCCCAATGTATTGTAATACAGCGGTCCATGAACTTCAGTCATGCCGTTCTCTTTCGCCCAGGCCTCTGCCGTTCCGATAAGAAGACGGGCTACGTCAATGTCATTGATCGTGTCAAACCAGCCGAAACGGGCCCTCTTCTTGTTGTAAAGCTCATTGTATCGCGGATTTATCATAGCACAGATACGTCCCACGACTTTATTTCCGTCCATGACCATCCACAACTTATGCTTACAATAATCCAATGCCGGATCTTTCGTCAGGCTGAACACCTGATCCGAATGAAGGGCAGGCACATACTGCTTACAGTCCTTATATAACTCATCCGGGAACTTGATGAATTTTTTCAAGTCTTTCTTCCCGCTGACTTCAACAATATTATATTTCGACATACATCTGGTTTTAGTACAGTCTGCAAATTTAACAATATTTTAGCGAAAAATAAAACCGGAATTAAGTGAGCGTCAATCCGGGCGCAAGAGAAAATGAAGTATCTCCTCTGCCAAGTCAAATGGCTCTGGGAATTGTCAATGTCATACAGGCGTGGCAACGGGGTAAAATCAGGCCGATTTTTACACCGTTTAGTCCGAGACTCGGCTACGGTCATCTGTCCGGGCGCGGTTTTTGCGTGATGCAAGTCCCCGTCGGGCCCGGTGACGGTTCATATCATATGAAAATCCTGGGATTCCGACAGGAACAGCGGCTCAGCAGAAGCCGCATAGTATTGTAATTTAAAACATTATGAAAATGAAGAAATTAATCATTTCGGCCATATTGGTACTCTGTACCGTCATGGCTTTCGCGCAGACAAATGACGCGGACAGAATTCTGGGAACCTACTTGTCAGAAAACAAGACCGGCAAGGTGGAAGTCACCAAGCAGAACGGCAAATATATCGGAACACTTGTCTGGACAGTCATCGAGGGCGCAAAAGACGAAAAGAATCCGGACGCTTCACTCAGGACAAGACCTCTCAAGGGCGTTGTCATCCTGAAAGACATGACCTACGACAACGGCATCTGGAAGAACGGCACCATCTATGACCCTGAAAGCGGAAACACCTACAAGGCAACAATCAAACTGAAGTCTGACGGAAATCTTACTTTACGCGGATATATCGGAGTTCCAGCACTTGGCAGAAACTCCGTCTGGACCAGAACAAAATAATGTAAGTTTCGCAAGCTCGGAACACCGTTCTTGGAGCCCTCAGGGCGAGGGTAAGAAGGGTGACCAAAAAGTCTTTGTTCCCCCTCCTCCGGACTTCCTAACCCCCGCAGACTAACGTCTGCGACCCCTATTAGGGGTATCTCGCGCCCCGGCGCGGTCCCTTCGGGACTTTTTAGTCGGCCCCTTTAGAGTGAGGGTAACGTACACAAGAAAAAGCGCGTGGGCCTTGGGCATTCGTCCGAGAGCCGGACTACAGACCTTTGGCCTTGGCCTCATCCCAGATTTCATCCATCTCGGCAAGTGTCATGTCGGTAAGATTGCGACCCTGACGGATGGTATGCTCCTCCAGATAAGTGAAACGGCGACGGAACTTGTCGCAGGCACGGTTCAGAGCAGTATCGGGATTCAGGCCATAGAGTCTGGCAGCATTGACAACAGCAAACATGAAGTCCCCGAGTTCTTCTTCTGCGCGGTCACGGGCAGAACCAGGAGTCGGGGTCATTGTATATCCGGCAGGCACGGTGTCGCCAAGGCCTTCCTCCGCTGACATTGACTCAAGCTCTGCCTGGAACTCACCCTGCTCTTCCTTGACTTTATCCCAGACCTGTGACGGGCGCTCCCAGTCGAAGCCCACTCCCCTCGCCTTGTCCTGCATTGAATATGCCTTGAGAATCGGCGGCAGCGAATCCGGAACACCTGAAAGAATGCGTTTGTTGCCGCCCTTCTCCTTCATCTTCATCATTTCCCAGTTTTCCGAAACCGCCTCGGCATCAGCAGCCTGGACATCAGAGAATACATGAGGATGGCGGAATGTCATCTTCTCGCACAAGCGCTCCATAACATCGGCCACATCGAATTTTCCCTGCTCTTCAGCCACTTTCGAATAGAAAACGATATGGAGAAGGAGGTCGCCCAGCTCTTTTTCGACATCTTTGTCCTCATGCTTGATGACAGCATCACTGAGTTCGTAAACTTCCTCCACAGTAAGCGACCTCAATGTTTCCCAGGTCTGAGCCCCGTTCCATGGGCATTTTTCTCTGAGTTTGTCCATAATGTCCAGCACGCGGCCGAACTGTGCAAGTTTTTCTTCTCTTGTGTGTGCCATTGTCAATGCAATTAAGTATTACAGCCCGGGATTCTGGTTTCCGGACATCTTTGCAAAATTAGCAAGAATCCTCAAGAATGCCACCTGGCAAACTAAGTAATCCTCAAAAAATAACTTGGTAATCTTTGTTCGCCTTTTCGGTCTATATTTCTCTTCTCATCAGTCGTGTACGTCCAGTACACTCCTTCTTCGAAAAGAAATCTATCCTCGAAAATTCTTCACAAATCTTTACCAACTTATTTTTTAACGCTTACTAAAAAAGATGCCGGCGGAAACAATCCGTCGGCATCCTCATATCTAATTATGATAGTTTTGTCAAACTATTACCATGGTGTTGCTACATCCTCACTTGATACGTTCTCAACCCAAGTGAATGTCTTGTTTGTATGCAAGTGGTGATGATCGCCAGCAAGGTTCTTGAAGATCTTATTGGTCTCATCATAGTTACTTCTGGAAATTCTCCAGTAACCGATAAGTCCCTTGCTGTTAGGAGAAACAGACTTGATACTGTTGGCAATCTGATCTGCCGACCTAGCAAAATCCCATACGCGGATTTCGTTGGTCATCACCTGACATCCCCACCAAGGGCCGTCACCTGGAGCCCAATAACCGTTGTTACCACCAATACCCATGAATGTCATATATGGGAATTCTCCGTTATTGATAACACTCATTGCAATTTCCTTTTTACCGGCGAATGAACCATTCACATAGATAGAAACATATGTTCCATCAAAGGTAACAGCGTAGTGCTGCCACTTGTTAGGTTCGATAGCGATAGTAGGATTAAGGTAGTCACCGATACCCTGGAACTGAACCAAAGAATGAGCTTTGAATCCATCCTGATCACGCTGAGGGTCTTCGAAACGAGCCATAAACTCGCCGGTTCCTGGATTACAGAAGAAGATATCTCTGTTTCGCTGGGAAGTATTAGATACCTGAAAACGCATCTCTATTGTAAACTGAGGGATGCTCAAAGCCTCATCAGTCCTAAGTCCTGAAGCGCCATTGAATTTAGGCAAATCATCAACGATTGCAGATGAAATCACATATACATAAGAACTGGTACGTCCTGTAACATCTGCATTGCCTGAAACCTTTTCCATGCGGAGAGGCAGTGCAAATGGTGTTCCCACAAGCTCCAGAGGAAGAGGGTCTATAGAGATAATGAATGGCTCCTGAGAACACTTTCCTGCCGGTATCGTTATAGAAGACTCCAGATGAACAAGTTTCTCCGGAAGAGCATCATAACTGGTACCTTCAGCTTCATTGAACTTTTCAAGCATATCCTTATCAACCACAAGACGATACTCTGCATCAGCATCACTCTTATCTGTCAATGATGGTGTAAGTGCAAGATTAGTTACTGTCGAGCCAAGTGTCACGACACTATTAGCGATACCAGGTGTAGAATTGCTCTCTACAAGGTAGGCATGAACTCCAAGCTTGTCACCCATAGTTCCAGCTGCGCCATATTCTGCATCATTGCAGCTGCATGCAGCCATAGCCATAAGTGCAAGAGCACCATATTTATAAATATTTTTCATGTTTTTCTAATTTAAATTTTCAATACTATTCAGCCGGTTTCTCGATAATTTGCTTGCCAGGAGCAGGATTCTGCTGCTGAATAGCCTTGCGCATCCATTTATATGGAGGCGTATTCACCCTTTCATTACTGAAACGATAAGCACCGAATCCACCCTTTCTGAAGCCGTTAGCTGGTTTCCAGTCTGCAAATCCTACAAGAGAAGGCATGACACTTCTATCCCACGAATGTCCATCAGCATCAGTCCAAAGGTATCCTCCACTCAAGCAGTCCATTGCACTCTCAAGATTCTCCGTAACAATAAGCTTCTTTGTAATCTCCTCTTCAGACATTACAGATGAGAAGGCTCTAATAGTCTGCTCCAAACGCGACTGCAGACCATAAGCTTTATTCATATAAGCCTGATTTACGAAATAATCGAAATACTTGGCAAGCTCAGCTGCATTAGGCTGCGACGTATAATATCCATCGACGATGAAAAGTTTGTCTGTACCGGACTGTGGACCGATATACTTACCCATTTCCTCAACGAACCAAGTATAATACTTAGAGTTACGGCAGAGTGATCCACCATACTCACCCGGTTCATAGTCGATATCAATACCGCTGAAACCATAGATATTCAAAGAGTCCGCAATGGTCTTTGTCCATTTGATAATAGAGTTATGGATAGCCTCTTCGTCGCCGTCTTTCCATCCCCAGTACTCTTTACGCTCCTGAACAGTTGTAAGTTCACCTGGAGAATAGAAGCAGCCCACCTCCGGTATGAAAGAGCAGATAAGTACCTTGGTACCCTTAACCTTGGTAACGAAATCAAGGTCTGCCTTCTTGGTAGGAGTAAGATGAGCATTGTTCCACAATGAAATGATATCCATAGAGTCAGGAACTGCCTGAAGCATATTGGTAGTAGCAACTCCTCCCTCGCCCCATTCACTGTACCATCCGAATGAAACAGAGTGGTCGCTAGCCTTGTATGCACGAAGAGCCTCATAGTAGGCGTCATCCTTTTTGATTTCGGTCATTGGACTATCGAAATCTTTCGGCTCAGGTGTTGTCCAGTCACTACAGCCTGTCACAGCGAAAACCGCAACTGCCGGAATGAGAGCTTTCAATATATTGAATTTCATATTTGTCTAATTTTAAATGTTAGTTCTTCTTTGCCCAGAAAAGATCTACAGACTCATCATCCTTGCCACCAAGCAAGCTGACAGCTGCAGGATAATTTTCCTTGTTCAATGTCTTCTCGTTGAAAGAGTAACGAAGTCTGCGGAGTCCGCGTGCATTATCTGTAATTACACCATTTGAGAGGTTGTCGATTACAGGAGCGAGCTCAGGATAACCTGTTCTTCTATATTCTGTCCAAGCCTCGATACCCATAGGATAGTTTGCAATCCATTTCTGAGTAATGATCTTCTCAAGTTTCTGCTCCTGTGTTGCAGATTCTGCCCATGCGATAGTAACCTTGGTATTTCTAGAGTAGCTAGGGAAATTGGCTATCGGATCGTTCGAATAAGAAGCAGGAACGCTGCTTTCATCATCTACATATTCTTCATAGTCATACTCATCGCAGCCCCACTGCTCCATAGAGAGTTTGATACCCTGCTTATAGAAGTCCTGAGCGCTTCCGGAAATCCATCCCTTAAGAGCAGCCTCTGCAAGAAGGAACTGAGATTCTGCTGCTACGAATACAGGGAGTTTGTCGGTAGCCTCGAAATTAGGCATTGAATATCCCTGAACAGATGACTTCTCGAAAGAGCCTTTACCTGAACGCATTCCGACAAATCTACCACCTGTTGCCTTAGTAAAGTACTGGGAACGCCTAGGGTCATTATAACCATTCATATAGTCCACGATAGACGCACCGCTTCTGAGGTCACCCCATGATGCACTTGCAAGCTGATAAGGGTTTGGCTGAGCTGCCGGATCCATCATTGCATTGTCTGCATTAACATTGATAAATCCGAATGGAGATTCATAAGCAGCCACGAAAGCCTCCTTATTGCCAGAACGCATTGCTGCACGCATGATGTAAGAGTTTGCAAGCTTTGCCCACTTGGCATAGTCTCCTGCGAAAACAGGATCCTGAGCAGCCAAAGGCTTCTTGTCAGGATATGCTGATGCATAGCCGGCAAGAACGGATGCAGCACTGTTAAGATCCTCGATGATGCTCTTGTAAACATCCTCATTAGAATCGTATGCCACATACATCTGACCGTCAGTTACCTTGCTGTAAGGAATCGGGCCATACATATCGGCAACACGCATCATGGCTGCAGCACGGAGAAGATTTGCCATCGCATAGTAGTGACCTGAAGCACCTGTGAATTTCTCAATCTCGAAATAGTTGGCATAGATATCGAGGAACATTGTCTCATAAGGAATTGCATTCCATGAATCAGAGGCATTGAATGTATCGAAGTTCTGACCACCCCAACGGTTGGACAATGTGTAGTAGCCACCGAGAGAACCGACCATCTGGTCGATCATCTGAGAGTCATTCTGCTGCACGTACATAAGAGATTCCATCATCGTCGGAATAAGAATCGACGGATCAGAACTCTTGATTGCATACGGGTCCGTATTATATTTCTCGAAGTTCTTTGTACATCCTCCAATTACTCCGAGGATAGCGCAAGAAGCGAGAACTTTAATTATTTTGTTCATAATATTCTTCGTTTTTAGAACTGGAGTTTAACATTGAAACCGAAATTCCTGGCGCTTGGAAGCATGAAATAGTCAACTCCCTGATAGTAGTTGTTACCAGTAGCAGCTGAAAGTTCCGGATCGAACGGAGCCTTGCAGTAAATCATGGCGAGGTTACGTCCTACAATACCCAAAGTAAGGTTCAGTTTGTCGTTGAACCACTTCTTAGGGAAGGTATAGTTCAATGCGAGTTCCTGGAGACGGACGTTGGTAGCGCTATAGAGGTAGAATGCATCATAACCTCCCTGAGCTGTACTGATTGTAGTATAATATTCTTTTGCTCCAAGCTTACCATAGTTTACAGGAATTCCGCCAGCGTCACGCATTGAAGCAGAAGCCTCTGATACTCCATAGTAGTCAAGGATACCCTGAGTAGCCGAGTAAACGAGACCGCCTACACGTGCTGTAAGCACTACACCAAGAGAGATTCCCTTATAACCGAAGTTGTTGCTCCATCCGAAATTGCCCTTAGGAGCGAGCTGACCGGCTTTGTAAGCCTCAACTTCCTCAACCTTGATATTACCGTTGTTATCAACAGCCACGTTACCGTTAAGGTCTCTTGCAACTCTGTGCTTGATATAGATATCAGAAAGAGAACCACCTTCGCGAAGGATAACCTGAGGAGCAACGTTAGATGCGCCCAACCAGTCCTTCTCGATCTGTGTCACGTCAACAGGAATACCTGTAACAGGGTCAGGAATACCATGAGCGAGTTCCTTGATCTTGTTCTGGTTGAAGGTGTATGTGAAATTACTGCTCCAGCTGAAGTCACCCCACTTGTTGTCATATCCGAGAGCGAGCTCAACACCCTGGTTCTGGATATTACCAGTCTGTGCAACGAAGTTCTTGTATCCTGAAGATGCAGAAAGCGGCGCGTAGATAGTCTGGTTGTAGGTGTTTGACCTATAGTATGTTACATCCAAAGAGAGGCTCTCGAGGAAACGAACGTTAAGACCGAGTTCCCAAGATCTTGTATCCTCCGGTTTGAGGTTATAAGCAGGATAAGTATCGCTCTTACCCCAGTTATGAGTCTGGTCGTTGTATTTGTAACTAGGGTTAGAGAGGAATCTGTCAAATGGAGAAGCCACCTGAGAGTAAGATCCACGCACTTTCATGAAAGTAAACCATGAAGGCATCTCTACCATGTTGGAAATAACAGCAGAAAGACCTGCTGACCAGTAGAAGTATGACTTGTTGTCAGTGTAAGCGAGCTGAGAAGCCCAGTCATTTCTTCCGGTGAGAGTGAGGAAGAGCATGTTATTCCATCCAGTCTCAACTGAAGCGAAGACAGCCTGAGTCTGGTCATGCCATCCTTCCTGGTTACCCTTGTAGTTTACAGAGGTATTGAGGTTATTCGTAGCGAAGTGGTTAGGCAGGATAAGGTCACCGGCAGCGCGGTTCATCTCATATCTCTGGTCGTTGATAGAAGCACCGGCATTGACAATCAATCTCCAGTCGCCCCATGTCTTATCTACGTTTGCGATGATATCACCATAGAAAGATCTGTCAGTCATGTTGTCCAACATGTAGCCACCGTTTTCACCGGCGAATGTTTTCAATGTTGTAGCATAGTACTTTGTAGTCTGGCGATATGTTGACTCATCGAGACGTACACGACCGGTAACATTCAACCATTTGAAAGGAATGTACTGCAAAGAAGCGTTGTACATGTAACGGCGCTTGTTCATATCGCGGTTGTTGCGATTCTGCACCCAGTAAGGGTTCTGGATATTGTGAGAACCCTCAGAATATGGCCAGTACTGTGTCTTCACACCTGTAACAGGATTCCATCTTTCATAGAGACGCACCTCATTGAAATCGTCTCCTCTCGGGAAGAGATAAAGACCAGGGAGCGGGTTGAAATAAGTACCCTGTGAAACGAGGTTGTGGTCTTTCTGGATAATGAAGCTTGCACCGAAGTCGAGAATGAGTTTGTCTTTTGCAAACTTGGCTGTATTACGTGCAGTGAAGTTATATCTGTCATAACTGCTCTCAGGAACAATACCGGTGGAATTGGTGGTGGTAGCAGAAATGTAGGTCTGGTTCTTTGCAGTACCGGTAGAAAGCGAAACTGAGTTGATTACATCAGTACCCGTGTTGAAGAACTTGCGAGGATCATAGCTGTATGAAGAAGGAAGTTCTGCACCCCAGCTGTTGTATCCGCCGCTTCTTCCATAACGGTCCTGCATATCAGGCATCATGTATGCCCTTGAGAATGTTGTGTTGTTGCTGATAGTCACCTTGGTAGAGCCCTCAGCACCCTTCTTGGTGTTGATGATAATTACACCATTGGCAGCCTCAGAACCGTAAAGAGCTGCTGCTGAAGGACCTGTAAGCATGTTCACAGACTCGATATCCTCCGGGTTGATATCGGCAGCAGACTCAGAGCTGACCATAGAAGACATGGTACCGCCTGAACCGCCGAAGCTCTTGTTGTACATAGGCACACCGTCGATCACATAAAGAACAGTGTTGTTCTTCTCGATAGACTTCATACCACGCATTACGACACGGGTAGTACTTCCAGGGCCGCTGGCACCTGAGTTGATCTGCACTCCGGCTACCTTACCGACGAGTGAATTTACGAAGTTCGCATCCTTTACGGTGGTAAGTTTGTCAGAATCAACTTTCTGCACATTGTAAGAAAGCGTCTTCTCCTCACGTTTGATACCGAGCGCAGTGACAACGACCTCATCAAGGAACTCTGTGGACACCTCCAAGGTGAAGTTCAATTTCTGCTGGCCTGTCCATACGGCCTGCGCATCCTTGTATCCGAGAATGGTCACGACAATGACATCATTCATCTCAAGACCTGAAAGAGTATAATCTCCGTCCATACCGGAAATCACAGCTCCGGTCTTGTCCTTAATCATAACCGCAGCTCCCGGAACAGGTCCGTTTGAATCGGTTATGATACCCTCAACTGTCCCCTTTCCGGATGTATTCTGGGCATACGCAGAAAAAGGAGCAGCTACATTCAAGGTTGCAGCGGCAATCAATGCCACGCATACCCTTAGAAACGTTTGCTTCAAGTGTTTAAACATAATTGATAGTGTTTTTAAATCGTAGATTTATACCTACAAGAGTACAAATTTACGATTATTAATCAAAACCTCAAAATTTCTGCGTATTTCTTAATATTTTTCAACCTTATCGATAGGAATTAAAATCAAATAGACCAATAAAAACATTTCAATTTTAGTTAAAGAAAAACACGGACGGCTTTCAATCAGAAAAAAAAATTCCTATATTTGGAAGATTCATCAAGGAAGGATTGTCACCATTGTCAATGACAATCGATTTCATACATGACAGACAAGTATTTATCAATCCAAAACAGACCCGAAATGAACATTATCAGAACAATATTGACAGCGGCCGCCATGGCATTGACCTTTGCCTCGTGCAGCATCGACGGCGTCGGCCAGCGGCCGGACTCCCGCCCGCAGGGACCGGATGACAACAAATTAACATTCCGGATAAACCCCGACTGGACATTGAAACATTCACAGGACGTGATTACGGACGACAGCGGTTTCCTCGCCGACATTGACATAATCACCGTGGAGAGCGTGGACCAGGAAACTTATTGGCTCGACGTGGTGACAGAGGAGAATCTCGAGGCATGGTACAATGGCGACATCTACGAGTATATCAAGGATGAGCCGAATTTCTATACCGGAGAGGCCTACAAGGGAACGATGGACATCAAATTCGACAGGATGAGGTCCGGAAAATGGGTAGCAGTGGCATTCGGCGCAGACGACAAGGGCAACCTGACCGGAGACTATGCCGTCCTGAGATTCACAATCCAGGAAGACGAGCCTTCAGCCGATTTCAAGAACTGGCTTGGAGACTGGACCATCAAGGGCGCATGCAAGACAGACCAGTCCAAAGACATCACCTACAATATAAAGGTATCTTCGGCTGACGCCAATTTCCTTTTCAATGTTGCAGGATGGGAAAGCGGAAACAGTACAGAACAGGACATGAGCGACTACAGCATTGAAGTCCAGTACGACAGGTTCACCAGACAAATGCTGTTCAAGAGCCTGTTTATCGACACCGAGACACTTGGAGGCAAACAGTACGACCTCTGTTTCTACGGCAACTTCATCTATGACGGCTCTATGGGATTCACTGACATGAAGGCAGGTGAAGAGCAGACCGTATGTGACAACATCATCATCGCAGAAAGCTCAGAACTTTCTTCCGATGCCAGAAGTGCAACAGTCAAAGGCCTGATTTTCAATTTCCTGCATGAGAACAAGACCTACACCACATCGCTCACGTCAATGCAGTATTTCGACTTCCCTCACGATGAGAATGACAACGGCATATACGTAAAGAACCAGAAGATTCCTGTATTCCCGCTGACAATGACGAAGGCCGGTTCTGCAGAAAAGGTTAATTCAATGTCAGCAGACGCCTCAGGACGCAAGACATTGAAAATCAAGACAGGAAACCATATCCGGAGAAACGGCACCAAGGCCGTGACGACAGTAAGGTACGCTTCTTCTGCCAATGCCAAGAAGACATTGACAAGATAATTCCAATATCGGATGCCAGGTTATCTGGCATTCGACACCGATATAACCGATAAACCCCGTTGTTCCATTTTCCGGAACAACGGGGTTATTTGTATTATAAGTGAATCCAAATCCTCCCCGAGGGGAGGACTGGTCTTATTCTGCGAGACGAGCCTTGATGGCCTTGGTCTGCTCTTCGAAGCCCGGCTTCTCGAGAAGGGCGAACATATTCTTCTTGTAAGCCTCTACACCCGGCTGGTTGAACGGATTCACTCCGAGAGTGTAAGCGCTGACGCCACATGCGAACTCGAAGAAATAGAACAGGTTGCCGAGGGTCTTCTCATTGATCCTCTCGATGGAAACCTCGAGCTGTGGAACACCGCCGTCAATGTGGGCAAGCTTTGTTCCGAGCTGAGCCATCGCGTTGCAGTGTTCAACGTGCTGTCCTGCAAGGTAATTCAGCTGGTCAAGATTCTGCTCGTCGCTGCCGATCACTACGCTGCGGTTGCTGTTCTCGATGTTCACAACGGTCTCGAACATGATTCTCGCGCCGTCCTGAACGAACTGGCCAAGTGAATGAAGGTCAGTGGTATAGGTAACAGATGCAGGGAAGATTCCTTTGCAGTCCTTACCCTCTGACTCGCCGTAAAGCTGCTTCCACCACTCGCCGAGATACTGGAATTTAGGGCTGAATGAAACGAGGATTTCCACGCTCTTTCCATAAACAGAATGAAGGAGATTACGCATTGCAGCATAGACTACTGCAGGGTTGTTCTCTGATTTCTCTGCAAGTGCAGCCTCTGCCTCTTTGGCGCCTTCGAGCAGTGCCCTGATGTCAAATCCTGCAAGCACGATAGGAAGAAGACCCACCGGAGTGAGAACTGAGAAACGTCCGCCGACATTGTCAGGAACGACGAAAGTTCTGTAGCCTTCCTGAGTAGAAAGTGTCTTGAGAGCTCCCTTGCGCGCATCGGTAACTGCAACGATACGTGCTGCTGCCTCTTTCTGGCCATAAGCCTCCTCGAGATGCTGCTTTACGATTCTGAAAGCGACTGCAGGCTCAGTGGTTGTACCTGACTTGGAGATAACTACACAAGCTGTATTTCTAACCTTCATCAGGTCAATGAGTTCGCTCACATACTCCTCTGACAGGTTATTGCCGGCGAAAACGACCTCAGGCACATCCTTGCGGTGAAGTTCTCTTGCGAAGCTGTGCGAAAGAGCCTCGATAGCGCATTTTGCACCGAGATATGAGCCTCCGATACCGATAACTACAACGAGATCCACATTTCTGGATTTCCAGTCATCACGAACATCCTCACATGCCTTTACAAGTTCTTCAGGTGTCTCTGAAGGAAGGTGTTTCCAACCGAGGAAATCATTACCTGCGCCGGTCTCAGACTCGAGCACGTCAAAAGCAGAAAGAGCCTTCTCTACATATTCCTTGTACTCAGACTCTTTTACAAAGGAGGAGCAACCTCCGATATTCACTTTAACCATTAGATTATTAATTTAAGTTCTGTTTTACAAATCCATTCCGAAGACTGCACCATCCACGAATCCGGGATTATTCGGCAGGTTTCGTTTCCAAGCCGCAAGCGAAACAATACCACTAAAAAAGTTTCATACCGAAAGAAAATACTTTCAATACGTAAACCATTGACATCCAGCGACTAATGGAATATGTTAAATCCGTTCGGTCCGGCAAAGATAATTTTTTTTACTGAATAATCGTAATAACTAAGTATATTTGTATGATAAACCCGACGTTCCAAGAGCATGGAACAGGGAGTGTAACACAAACCATCACAACTATTTATGAAAAAGTCAATCTTGAACTTCGCGCTGGCGGCATTGACAGCAGTCATGACGATTCCTGCCACTGCCCAGACCGGTTCCATCAGAATCGGAGCGCACAGAGGCTTCTGGAAATGCGACGAATCGCAGAATACAGAGAATTCGATAGCCTCCCTGAAAACAGCCCAGGACTACAATCTCTGGGGCAGCGAATTTGACATCCACCTGACATCAGACCACGAAGTCGTTGTCCACCACGATGCCAACATAGAGGGCCATGACATCCAGAAGAACACATACGGCTACCTGAAGCAGTTCAAGCTTGCAAACGGCGAATCCATGCCGACACTGGACGAGTATCTCGACCAGGCCGCAAAATGCGCGACGACAGTCATGGTCCTGGAGTTCAAGAGCCAGTACAGCAAGGAGCATGAGGACAGCCTTGTCGCCATCACATTCGACAAACTGAAGAAGCATAACCTCTACGACCCGTCCAAAGTAATGTTCATATCTTTCAGCATGAACATCTGCAAGAAGGTCGCCGCCGAAGCCCCTGAATTCACCAACCAGTACCTGAACGGCGACATCGCGCCGGCGGACGTCAAGAAAGAGGGCATCAATGGCATTGATTATCACTATAATTCATTCTACAAGCATCCGGAATGGGTGAAAGAGGCGCACGACCTCGGAATGAGTGTCAATGTCTGGACGGTGAACAAGGAGAAGGACATGAAGGCGATGATCGACCTTGGCGTGGACTGCATCACTACCAACGAGCCTCTCACTGCCCGCAAACTTCTCGGCTCAGAAGAACTTAGGCTGGCCAGAGCCTCTGAGGACGACCCGAAAGCCGATCCTAAGGCAGAGGTTGTTTTCGGAAATGCGAGATTCACCGTTCTCGGCAGCAGACTTGTCCGTATGGAATGGGCCGCTGACGGGAAATTCGAAGACAGAGCAACACTCGGCATTGTCAACAGACGTATGCCGGTACCTGCATATACCGTCAAGAAGTCAGGAAAACGCATCACCATCAAGACAGCCGACCTGACATTGACATACACCGGAGACAACAAATTCGATCAGAACAACCTCCATGTAACATTTACAATGCCGGAGCACACTACCAAGAACGGAGTGAAGAAAGTCAGCTGGCATCCGGGACTTGACGACAGCGGAAACCTTCTCGGAACAACAAGGACGCTCGACGGATGCGACGGCGTAAAGACCAAAGAACCTTATGACAAAGGTGTCGTATCACGTGACGGCTGGGCGATCATCGACGAGTCTGAAAGACAGGTACTTGTCCCTGAAAACACAGACTGGAAGAACTGGGTGGCCAACCGCGAACCAGGTGACAGACAGGACCTTTATATCTTCGCCTACGGCCACGACTACAAGCAGGCCGTTTCAGACTTCACCAAGATCGGCGGACAGATTCCGCTTCCTCCGAAATATGCTTTCGGCTACTGGTGGTGCCGTTTCTGGCAGTACTCAGACTTCGAGTTTGTAGGCCTCGGCAAGGAAATCAGGTCCCTCAGCATTCCTATCGACGTGATGGTTCTGGACATGGACTGGCACGAGACATGGACTCTCCGCAGACGCAACTCTCCTAAAGATGAATTCGGCCAGAGAATCGGATGGACAGGCTACACCTGGCAGAAGAAACTCTTCCCTAATCCGGCCAACTGCCTGCAGGACCTCCATAACCTCGGTCTCAAGACGACATTGAACCTCCACCCGGCATCCGGAATCCAGCCATACGAAGAGCCTTACGACAGATTCGTAAAAGACTACCTCTCAAGAACTTCCGACTACGACGGCCCGAAGGGTTACGTCAATGCCGACGGAAGCAAAGCTCCGGTGCCTTTCAGAATCGACGATGAGAACTGGGCCAATGCCTATTTCAATTCCGTCATCCGTCCTTTCGAGAAACAGGGAGTTGACTTCTGGTGGCTCGACTGGCAGCAGTGGATAGAAAGCAAATACACACCGGGTCTCAGCAACACATTCTGGCTGAACTACACCTTCTTCAACGACATGGTCCGCCAGTCAGAGAACCAGGGCATCTACGCCAGAAGGCCTATGATTTACCATCGTTGGGGAGGAATCGGAAGCCACCGCTACCAGATCGGCTTCTCCGGAGACTGCTATGCGACATGGAAAGTGCTCGGATACCTTCCTTATTTCACCACTACAGCATCCAATGTCGGTTACGGATACTGGGGCCACGACATCGGCGGACACCAGCAGCCGAAGGGTGTAACCACCACTGACCCTGAACTTTACACAAGATGGATCCAGTCAGGAGTATTCACCCCTATCTTCAAGACACACTCCACCAAGGACTTGACGATGGAGAAGAGATTCTGGGTATTCCCTGACTACTTCGACAGCATGCGTGAAGCCGTAAGACTCAGATACGACCTTTCACCTTATATATATAATGCCGCACGCCAGACCTACGACACCGGCATTTCCATGTGCCGCCCTATGTATTACGACTATGCCGAAGACAATGAGGCATACGAGTGGAAAGAGGAGTTCATGTTCGGTGACGACATCCTCGCCACTACGGTCTGCCAGCCTGCCGACAAGATCACAGGTCTCGCAAAACGCGGAATGTGGTTCCCTGAAGGCAACGACTGGTATGACGTGGCAACAGGAACAATGATTCACGGCGGACAGAAGGACACCCTCACCTACACAGTCAACGAGAATCCTTACTACGTGAAGGCCGGAGCTGTCATCCCGATGGCTGGTTCAGACATCAAATCCCTCCAGGAAAAGAGCAACGTCCTCAAACTGTTCGTTGCGCCAGGTGACGGAAACAGCACCACTTCAGTTTATGAGGATGACGGTGAGTCTCAGGCATATAAGGAGGAATTTGCGACCACAGCCGTAAGCAAGGAAGCTGATGCGTCACACGTGAAAGTCACCGTAGCCGCACGCAAAGGAACATACAACGGCATTGACAATAGCCGCAGACTCCAGTTCGTCTTCGCCGGCGTTTTCGCGCCTGAAAAGGTTCTTGTCAATGGCAAGGAGGTGGCTTATTCCCGCTTCGCCGATCATGACTACGAGACTTGCGGCAAGACAGCCGTCTGGGGCTACAACGGAGCCGACCTTTCTGCAACCGTTTATCTTCCGGAGACTTCTGCAGATGAGGAAATCACTGTAGAATGCAGGTTCAATGACTATGCCGCTTCACACAGAGAACTTCTCAACGGCAAGAAGGCATTGATGCACAGAATGATGGCACTCACTCCGGAGGCAAAACTCGCTTTCGGCAAGACAGTGGACCCTTACATGATGCTGCCGGATTCATTCCTCGCGCTCGCACAGTGCGCAAGTTTCATCAATGAAGATCCGCAGAATACCGGAAAATATCTCGAGAACATCGACAAGGCCGCGCTCGTGAAAGAACTTGACAGTTTCGAAAAGCTGCCGGCTGAATTCACCGCGAAAGTGAAGGCTCAGATCAACGCCGAGTAAAACATTCAGAAACATTGATTCTCCTGCTGCTCAGGGCTTTATAGGCCGGGCGGCAGGAGTTTTTTTTGACTATAATCCAGCTATCACTTCCATTATGAAAAGCAATGCCGATGCAGCGGAATCTGTCGCCGTCACGAGCAGATTCGGGCAGAGGCCGATATAGGTCAATGCAGTTGTGCAAATCGCAAGAAGCATCAGCAGAGACGTTACCGGAAGGGCGAACAGATTGGTAATGAGGAAGTACAGAGGAAAAGTCCGGAACCGCAGCCACGCCAAAGGACCGGTAAGAATCTGGCATGAGAGTGTCAATGCCGCAGTGTTCCAGATTTTCCGCGGAAGGTCAATGCCGGATTCCCTGCCGGGGTACCAGGCCTTCAGGTGCGGATATATCAGGAAAATGCCGGCCATGGCCAGGTAGGACATCTGGAAGCCTATGGACGAAATCACCGCCGGAGTCAATGCCAACTGTATCATCAAGGCTATGCAGAGCACATGGACTGGCGGAACATGGCGATGCAGCAGACGTGCAGTTTCATTGATGACGATGAAAAGGAAGGCGCGGACGAGGGACGGGGACGCACCGGTGGCGATCGTATAGAATCCAGAGACTGCGATTATGAGGATGCTCCGTATCTTGCGGACTCGAGGCGACATACCGGCCAACGATGTCACTTTCAGCAAGATAGCATAGATGAATCCTAGATGGAGTCCCGAGAGGGCCAGGATATGTGCCGCCCCGCTGTCCCTGAAAGTGGCCACGGTATGACTGTCGAGTCCGGATTTGTCGCCTGTCAGGAGGGCCTTCAGGAGAGGTGATGTCCTTGGCGACTGAAAAGGGATGGAATCCAGCATTGACCTGACATTGTCGGCACATCCCGCTGCGATTCCGCCGCTTCCCGCCGTTCCGGCACCGATACCGCTGACAAAGGAGCACACGGCGCAGAAAATTCCGGTGAAAAGAAAAAGTATGAGAATCTTCCAGAGGCCGTCCCGACGCGAGAGGCGTGCCGCAGTAAGGATTGTCAATGTTACTATGAATAAGCAAGTTAAGATGGCGTACAGCCCTCCCGGTGAGAGGTACCGTGCCATGATTTGCGCAACCAATATGCTTCCAGCCGCCACACCTGCCGCGAAAGTCAATGACAAAGCGGCAATGTTCCCAGTCCTGTCCATGAATAGTAGGTTCTAAAGTTTTTTGTTTCTTGCTAAAGTAGTGATTTCTTTTTAACTTTGCCACGTTTCCGGAAGGAATTTATCCTGACGGCATATAACCACCGATAAAATATTTTAGAAGAATCTAAATTTTACAATATGATTATTCTTGTTATAAATTGCGGAAGCTCATCCATCAAGTACCAGTTGCTTGATATGAAGAGCGATGAGGTTTATGATGTCCTCGCGAAAGGTATCGTGGAGAAAATCGGCCTCGAAACGGGTCGTCTCCAGCACACTGCTACAGGCAAGGAGAAGGTCGTAAAGGATCTTCCTGTTCCTGACCACAAGGTGGGAATGAAGCTGGTCCTCAATGCACTCACGGACGGCGAGCACAGCGTTCTCAAATCACTTGATGACATTGAGGCCGTAGGCCACAGAATCGTGCACGGAGGTGAGTACTTCTCATCCAGCGCACTCGTAAATGAGGATGTCATGAAGAAGATCGAAATCTGCTGCGACTTCGCTCCTCTCCACAACCCTGCACACATTCTCGGAATCAGGGCCGTCCAGGCAGTGCTTCCTTCAGTTCCGCAGGTCGTGACTTTCGATACCGCATTCCACCAGAGCATACCTTCATACGCATATATGTACGGACTTCCTTACGAGGCATACTCAAAGTACAGAGTCCGCAAGTATGGCGCACACGGAACAAGCCACCAGTTTGTCGCAGAGAAGGGTGCCAAGTTTGCAGGTCTGGATATCAACAATTCCAAGATCATCACCTGCCACATCGGTAACGGCAGTTCCATCACCGCAATCGTAAACGGAAAATCAGTAGATACTTCCATGGGATTCACTCCGCTTGACGGTATCATCATGGGAACAAGATGCGGAAGCATTGACCCTAACGTTGTCACATACCTCATGAAGAAGGAGAATCTCTCAGCTGACGAGATGACCGAAATCATGAACAAGAAGAGCGGTTTCCTCGGAATTTCAGGTGTGACATCTGATGCACGCGACTTGGATGCGCTTGCAAACTCAGGTGACCAGAAAGCCAAGCTCGCACTCAAGATGATGACTTACGGAATCATCAAGTACATAGGAAGTTACGCTGCCGTGATGAATGGCGTTGACCTTATTATCTTCACCGGTGGTATCGGCGAGCACAACAGCCGTCTCCGCAGAAGAGTCTGCGAGAACTTCTCATATCTCGGTCTCAAGTTCGACTACGAGGCCAACAGCGCATGGGGTGAGGATGCCATCATTTCACTTCCTGATTCCAAGGTCAAGGTTGCTCTCATAACCACAGACGAGGAGATTGTCATCGCGCGTGACACAATGCATATCGTTCAAAGCGAAGAGGAAAATTAATAACATACAGAAATGATCACAAGTTTTTCAGACGTATTTGCAGAACTTAAAGAAAAGGGAATCTGCAAGAGAATGGTTGCCGCATGGGCAGTAGATGAGCATACAATCGAAGCAGCATCAAAGGCTGTTGACCTCGGTTTCATCAAGGCCACACTCGTGGGTGATGCGAAGATGATCAATGAAGTTTGCGAAAAGCACGGCATCGACGCTTCCAAATTTGACATCGTTGATAACCCTGATGAGCTCAAGGCTGTCGCTCAGGCTGTCCAGCTCGTTCACGACGGACAGGGTGACGTTCTCATGAAGGGACTCTGCTCTACCGACAAGTTCCTCCGCGCCATCTTGAACAAGGAGACAGGACTTCTTCCTCCTAAGGCGCTTCTCAGTCACGTAGGTATCATCGAGAGCCCTAACTACCACAAGCTTCTCTTCCTGACCGATATGGCAGTAGTTCCGCTTCCTGACCTGAAGCAGAAGATGACTCTTGCAAACTATGTCGTAAAGATCGCAAGATCATTCGGTATCGCGAAGCCTAAGGTTGCCTTCATCGCAGCTTCAGAGCAGGTTCTCGCATCAATGCCGGCTTGCCTCGAGGCAGCAGCATTGGCAAAGATGGCCGACAGAGGCCAGATCAAGGGCTGCATCGCTGACGGTCCTCTCGCTCTGGACGTTGCCATCGACAACGAGTCTGTGGAAATCAAGAAGCTCACCAGCCCTGTTGCAGGTGACGCAGATTGTCTCGTATTCCCTAACATCGAGTCAGCAAACGTATTCTGGAAGACCAATTCCAAACTCGCTACCGGTGTCCGCCAGGCAGGTATGCTCGTAGGTACTACAGCACCTTGTATCCTCGCCAGCCGCGCTGACAGCGTCGATACAAAACTGAACTCTATCGCAGAGGCAGTCATGAGCGTGAAATAAATTTCACTACATATACGGAAAAGCCCGGCCGGTTGATTACGGTCGGGCTTTTTGTATTATTGAAAACCAAATTGTTGTCAATGCTATTTTGCCAACGGTTCGAAGAAGGAAAAATGGACGCGTCCATAGATCTTTTCCTTCACGAAAGCAGGATGCTCCTTGAACGAATGTTCGTCTCCGTGCTCCAGTATCAGATAACGTTCAGGATAGACGAGACCAGCATCAAGCACCTTGTCCGGTATGGTCTCGAGACCTTCCAACGCATAAGGAGGATCCGCGAAGACAATGTCAAAGCGCTCCTTGCATATAGGAATGAAATCGAATACGTTATGGTGAACCGCAGTCAGGTTCTTGAAGCCCAATGCCCTGGCCTGATCTTTTATGAATGAAGAATACTGAGGGTTCATCTCTACTGACCAGACATGACCTGCACCTCTGGATGCAAATTCATATGAAATGGAGCCTGTGCCGCTGAAAAGGTCCAGCACGCTGAGGCCTTCAAATTCAAATTCATTGTCAAGGATATTGAACAGTGCCTCCTTGGCAAAGTCCGTAGTCGGTCTTGCCCTGAAGTCAGGAGGAGTCAGTATTGTCTTTCCTTTATGTATTCCGCCTATAATTCTCATTGACTTAAAAATCAGGTATAAAAATTGACATTGACTTATAACTGCTCTACAGCCTTGAAGTAGCGGTAGAGCGACATTTCCTGCTCCGCATCGAGCGGAGTGCGGAAACTGATTGTGGAAACCTCCGGATTGAGCTGGAGCTTCTTCATCGTATTGAAGATGAAGTATTCGGCCGTGGTGAAGTCAGGTGCCTTGAAGACATTGGCTATCTGGAGGCTCTTTCCCTGGGCGACAGCCAGATGCAGATATGAATCGGCATAGGATGCAATGATTTTGTTATAGTCATTGCACTCTGACATTGACTCGAGCATGTAGTACATTTCCGGAAGGATTCGGGCCTGATATCCGTCTGTCGTGAACACGGTCTGGGAAATCATGCGGGACAATGTTTCTCCTATGTTATTGGAGAACAACAGTACTGCCCCGAACTGGGGCATGCGGATGAATTCTGCCTGGTCGCCATCTGACAGCCTCACCGTATCTGCGAGAAGCTGACGTATTTCGACAGGATTGAAGAAATGTTCAGGAACCAGTGCGACCTTATGTGTCATCAGCGAAATCCTCACGGAATCGTATCTCTTCTGGAATTCAGGTGTGGTAAAGATATGTTCAGGGCTGAGCCATCCGGAAGAACGCTCATCCCCATTGTCCGCTATCTTAAAAGAATATCCACTCAAGGAGACTTGAATGGATATTCCGTTATCTGTTTTTTGAAACATAAGTTCTTTTGCTTCTCGGCCGTCAAGCCGAAAATGGATGGGACTACTCCCAGTTACCTGCGTTGTTGTTAGGTGCGCTGATACTGCCCACCTGAAGACCCTCATAGCGGTTCATAGCCTGACGGTCTGCATCGAGGTTGATTCTGAGCTGGTTGTCAAGACCCTTGAGGAGAGACTTGTAAGGCATCTTGGCCTCGAAGAGAGGAACCTTCACACCTGAAACTTCCTTGACAACAGCCTGCATCTGAACTGTATCACCGTGTGAGAACGGAATGTACTTGAGTGAATCAACGTTGAAGTTTGCTCTTGAGTGGAAGAGAGTATCCTTCACAGCAACTTTATTGGAGATGGAGAATACAAGTCTTTCGCCCTGTTTGTAGAGCTCGAACATCTGAGCCGGTGTAATTCCGCGGTGTGTCTTCTTAAGCTTCTCAGTGTTAACTACTGCAAGAGAGTCATCGTTTGAACCGATCTGCATAAGGACTTCCATCTGGCCGTTTTTATAGAAATCAGCGAGAGAATCAGCAGAAGAGGTAAAGTGTCCTGTAACTGACTTGAATGCCTCCTGAAGTGTACGGAGGTCCTTCATTCTCTGGATACCTACGGTTTCACGGTATTCCTTCTGCTTGTTGAAGTTAATAGGCTGCATGATGCTCTTGATATTGGCATACACGAGACCAGCAATGACAAAGAGCAGCAGAATGCTGACAATCTTTTTAACTATTCCGTTCATTATGTTTTGAGTTTTTTATAAATTCAAATCCGTTCCGACAAAGTTATAAAATTGATTTATGATATGCAATATAATTTGTAAATTTGCGCTGATGAACACATTATTGCAGGACTATTGATGAAGAAAATCGACACATCCGGAATAGAGGTTTTGGACCTCATGATAAGAAAGAACAAGAAAATTTCACTGGTTGCGCACATCCGTCCGGACGGAGATGCGATAGGCAGCACATTGGCCATGCGCGGATATCTGGCAGCCCGGGGCTGCGATGCCGCAGTCATATATTCCGATATGGTACCGGAGACATTGGCCTTCCTAAGGGAAGGGACACCGGACGGGGGAATTATCGAATTCCCGGCAGACAACGACAAGGCTTTCAGAAGGATAGAGGTTTCCGACATGATTATATGTCAGGACTGCAACTCTTTCGCCAGGACGGGGGCCCTGGAGGAAAGCCTCAGGAACGCAAAGGCTGAAAAAGTCCTCATCGACCACCATCTGGCACCTGACACGACAGCATTTAACCTGATATTCTCTGAAACGGAAGTTTCTTCGGCATGCGAGCTGCTTTTCAACATACTCATGTCAATGCCGGAAATCGGAGGAGATGCGACAAAACTCCCGGCCGTAACAGCCAGGGCCCTCATGACAGGCATGACTACCGACACGAACAATTTCAAGAATTCTGTTTTCCCGAGCACATTGGAAATGGCCTCTTCCCTGCTCGCCGCCGGCGTTGACAGGGATGAAATCATTTCCAGACTGTACCAGAGCGGCAGAGAGAACAGCGTAAGACTCTGGGGCTACATGCTTTATGAAAACCTGAAGATAACTTCAGACGGAGTCGCCTACATGATTCTCAATGCCGAGACGGCAAGAAAATTCGACTTGAAGGAAGGGGAAACAGAAGGCCTTGTAAATGAGCCGCTCAAGATTGACAATGTCCGCATGAGCATCTTCCTGAAAGAAGACGGAGACGGATTCTACAGAGTTTCCATAAGGACCAAGAAAGGAGTTTCTGCAGTAAAATGCTCGGCTTCATATTTCCATGGCGGCGGGCATGAGAATGCTTCAGGCGGAAGACTTTTCTTCAAGCCTGTTGACGGCAGACCGGCCGACATCAGTGCTCCGGAGGAGGCAGAGAAATATATCATTGACAAGACAAGTGTCTATTTTGCGGATGGCAGTTATGAAAGCATGTAAGACATTGGCATTGACCCTGATCGCGGCAGCAGGTATCGCTTCGGCTCTGGCCGGATGCACGAAGGAGGACGTCAAGACGAAGTATTCGAGGCAGGAACAGAATATCGAATCTTTCGTGAAGTCCATCAAATCCAAGGTGGATACCAGTTATGCCGTTTACCAGAACGGTGTGACCAGGCTCGTCACGACTTACGGTGTGGGCACTGACAGCCTCTCATCACATGGAACCGTGTCGTTCTACTATGCGGGATACGTGCTGAACAATGCTTCACTGAATACCGGTGACATGTTCGCGACCAACAGCAAGGACGTTGCGGCTGCGGCAGGATGGAATCTGACCGACGAATCCGTTTTCGAAGTCAAGACATTGAAACTGGACGACAAGGATATCGTTCCGGGTTTGAGAAGGGGGCTTGCAGGAGTAAAGGAGGGCCAGGAATGTTTCATCCTGTTTTCGGGCAAATATGGTTTCGGAAAACATGAATTAGGCACGATTCCTGCAAATGCAGCCCTGGCCTACCATATAAAAGTGGAAAGTATTTCCAACTGAGAAAAGAATTTGACGGATTACCAAGTTTGACAATAAGATGAAAATGAACATATTACGCATTAAAAACTTAATTCTGGCCAGCGCAGCTCTGGCAGCATTGACTTTGGCGGGATGCGCGAAGTCCGAAAAGACAGAAGACAACGAGGCAGAACTCAGATACCTCGAAGCATGGGTCCAGGTGAATCATCCTGATGCACAGAAGACAGAACTGGGCGCATATATCATTGAGGATACCCCAGGCAAGGGCGAAACTTTCGAGGGCGACAAATTCGCGATTCTCCAGTATAACATCGAGTCCGTAGATGGAACCATTTCCGCGACGACCGACAAGAAAATCGCACAGCAGATCGGAAAATACAACAAGTCTTATTACTATGGCAATGTCGTGTGGGCCGCTTACAAGGGAGTCATCACCGAAGGTGTACTGGACGTTCTGAAAGGAATGAAAATCGGCGGCACCAGAAGGGCCCTGATTCCTTCATGGCTCTTCACATACAGTTCATACAAGAATGCCGGAGAATACTATAAGCATGCTGTGGACAAATCGTCTGCAGCCATCTACACCATAACACTGAACGGGCTCAGCAGCGACATCCTCAAGACTCAGGTGGACTCGATGGAAATCTACACCCACAAGCATCTTGGTGGAGTGGATTCCACATCTTACGGATTCTATTACAAGCAGTTGGCGGCACCTTCAGACACATCGGCCTTCCCGTCTGACACATCCATCTACATCAATTATACAGGCAGACTCCTGAACGGACAGGTATTCGACACCACAATCGCCGATACCGCCAAGTTCTACAACGTCTATTCGAGCAGCAGCAAATATGAGCCTCGGAAAATATCCTGGGGTGAAAAAGACACAGACCTGAGGCTTTATTCAAGCAGTTCCAGTGATGGTTCCGAGGTCGTGACCGGATTCTCCAAGACACTTTGGCAGATGAGGGCACACGAAAAGGGCGTAGGAGTATTCTTCTCATCTTACGGATACCAAGGAAGCGGCAGCGGAAGTGTAATTCCGGCTTATTCCCCACTTGTATTTGAAATAGAGATTGTCGATAAACCATAAACCAAGGAGGACGAATATGGCTACTGCAGGTACTGCACCGACAGAACTTGGAGACAAAAGAATACGAGACCTTCTGATGCAATATGCAGTCCCGGCTATCATAGCCATGACTGCATCTTCGCTTTATAATATGGTCGACAGCATCTATATCGGCCATATAAAAGATGTCGGGTCCTACGCAATTTCCGGACTCGCCGTCACCTTCCCGCTGATGAATCTGGCGACGGCTCTCGGCACACTCGTGGGAGTCGGAGCCTCCACGATTTTGTCAATGCTGCTGGGGCAGAAGAATTATGCCGTCGCAAACAAAGTCCTTCTTAACGAAGTGATGCTCAATGTCATAATTGGAGGCCTGTTCTCCGTCATAACATTGATTTTCCTCGACCCGATACTGATGTTCTTCGGCGCCAGCCAGAACACATTGCCGTTCGCACGCGACTACATGGTCATCATCCTTCTGGGCAATGTGATAACGCATCTCTATTTCGGTCTGAACAACATGATCAGGGCTTCAGGAAACCCGAAACTGGCTATGGGGCTGACGATTTTCACCGTCGTTTCCAACACAATCATGGACCCGATCTTCATATTCGTCCTGGACATGGGCATCAAGGGGGCAGCGATTGCCACTGTACTTTGCCAATTGCTGGCTCTGTGCTACACCCTGAAATATTTCTTCAACCAGAAGAACTACCTGCATCTGCCGAAACATGTACGTGATTACAGACTTGAGTGGAGAATTGCCAAGGATTCCCTGGCGATAGGCATGGGACCGTTCCTGATGAACTCGGCCGCCTGCATAGTGACTCTGTTCATAAACCAGCAGCTGCTCAAATACGGAGGAGACCTGGCAATCGGCGCATACGGAATTGTAAACCGGATCTCATTCTTTTTCATCATGATAAACATGGGATTCAACCAGGGAATGCAGCCTATTGCCGGTTACAATTTCGGTGCAAGAAAGTACACTAGAGTCAAGCGGGTATTCCGTCTTACGGTTATTTGTGCGACAATAGTAAGCTGCATCGGTTTCTTTGTATCCGAGTTCATTCCGGATATAGCGGTATCTCTCTTCACGAATGATACAGAACTTAAAGAATTGGCAGACAAGGGATTGAGAATCATAAACCTGGCATTTCCCCTGGTCGGTTTCCAGATGGTCGCAACGAACTTTTTCCAGAGTCTGGGAATGGTCCACAAATCCATCCTCCTGTCTCTCTCCAGACAGCTCCTGTTTCTGGTTCCTCTCATCTATTTCATGCCTCTGTTCTTCGGACATAAAGGCGTCTGGATGAGTTTCCCGATTGCAGACTCCATTTCCATCATTCTCACAACCGTTCTTCTGCTTGCGCTGTTCAGAAAGTTCCGCATGCTGAAAGACGGCGACGACCCATCAATTTTAGGAAGCAAAATCAAACAAGCATAAAGATATGAAACACAATAATCTGATAATAAACGTCGGACGCCAGTTCGGCAGCGGCGGAAAGCTTGTGGCATTGGAACTCAGCAAGAAACTCGGCATCCCGGTATATGATCAGGAACTGATTGCAAAGGCAGCCGAGGAAAGCGGATTCAGCAAAGACCTCTTCGCAAAAAGCGACGAGAAGCGCAATCTCATGGCATTGTCAAGTTTCATTGTAGATGTCGGGAGATTCGGTTCCGCAGACAACTATATGAGTGACAATCAGTTGTTCGTAATCCAGAGCAAAGTCATAAGGTCCATCGCGGAAAAAGGTTCGGCAATCTTCATAGGGCGCTGTTCTGACTATATCCTCAGAGACCTTCCATGCCTCGACGTATTCATAACTGCGCCGGAAGAGGTCAGGATGAAGAGAATAGCCAGCAGAATGAATGTTTCTGCAGACCAGGCCGAGTCGATGATGAGAAAGAAGGACAGGACAAGGGAGACCTACTACAATTACTTCACGTTCGGCAACTGGGGCGTGGCTTCGAACTATGACCTCTGCATTGACTCTTCCATTCTTGGCATTGACGGGACTGCGGATATGATAATTGATTTCTGCAGAAGATCCGGTCTGCTCGCCGAAGATGCCGTTCTTCCGCTTTCTGATAATGGTCAGGAGGCAGGCAAATGAACAGAAGAGGATTCCGTATAATCTTAGTTTTAAGTCTTGCCGCAGCTGCGGTAGGACTCTGTATTTCATTAACCTCTTCCCACAAGGAGGAGGCAGTTATGCCGGACGGCAGAGTCCAGCTCAGGCTCAATGAAGCATTGACAAATGAAATTTCCGACACTTCGGCATTGACAGGGCTGGATACGAAGATTCAGTCTTATATGAGACAGTGGGGGCTGCATGGGGCGTCTCTCGCCATCATGAGAAATGACTCACTGGTCTATGCAAAGGGCTACGGATGGGCAGATGAGGAAAAACAGGTGAAGATGCAGCCGTCCAACATACTCAGAGTAGCTTCGGTTTCCAAACTCCTGACCGCAGCGGGCATAATGCTGCTTCAGGACCAGGGCAAACTGAATATAAAGGATACTGTTTTCGGACCTCGCGGAATCCTTACCGATACGACGTACACCAGTGTCATGAAGGATCCGAATTACAAGAAGATTACTATCGAGGACCTTCTGCGCCACAAAGGAGGATTCACGTCTTATGGAGGAGACCCGATGTTCTCCACAAGGACCATCATGCAGACAAACCACCTGGACACCCCTCCGGACAACACCGAACTGATGAGAATCATGCTCCGCAGGAGGCTGAGGTTCGTTCCAGGCACATCGCAGTATTATTCGAATTTCGGTTATCTCCTTCTGAGCAAGGTCATTGAGGAGGTTTCGGGTCAGCCGTATGAGGAATTCATGCAGAAGAATGTGCTGGAACCTGCCGGATGTTATGACATGCATATCGCAGAGAATTATTATAAGGACAAGCGCAAGAATGAGGTCAGATACTACAACGGGGCTGACACCTGCCTTGTAGATGAGTTCAACAACAGCGGCAACATGGTGGAGCGCTGCTACGGAGGCAGTGACATTCATTCTCTCTCAGGTGCCGGCGCATGGGTTTGTTCAACGCCCGAACTCGCCAGATTCGTCGCGTCCATAGACGGAAAGACAGAAATCCCCAATGTCATTTCCCAAGCCAGTGTCAATGCCATGACGGAGTGGTTCGATGAGCGCACCTATTCTCTCGGCTGGAATGACACCAAGCCGACTGGAGAGTGGACTCGTACCGGCACATTGTCAGGCACAAGCGCGCTCGTAAAGTATTATCCTGACGGCGAATGCTGGATAATGGTCACGAACACAAGCACTTGGAAAGGTCCAGGCTTCACTAGATATACAGCGGGACTGTTCCGCACTCTACGTGAAAAGTATTCGGCAAAGCTGCCTGCAAGAGACTTGTTCTATAAATAAGAGATAGCAATCCTTAAAAACGCACCGGGCGCAGAGGAATGATCCAATGCGCCCGGTGCGAATTCTTTTACAACTATCTGCTACCAGCTTCCTGAAGCACCGCCTCCACCGAATGAGCCTCCACCGAAATCAAAAGAACTGCCGCTGGAAGAACTGCGGCTGGAACTGCTTGAACCTGAAGAATGGTAATAACCTCCTCCGGAACCTGAGCCGCCACCCCTGTGGTGATTGTTATTTTTGCCGCTCTTTTTCATACTGCTTCTGGCCCAAAGCCAGATAAAGAGGAAAATCACCGCCATTATCAGCAATGCGCCATAACCGGAATCCTCATCCTCTCCTTCAGCACCCTTAACGTAAGTAATCTCACCGCTGGCCAAAGCCATCAGGACATCAACTGCCTGAGCGACACCGCCGTAATAATCATTCTCGCGGAAATGAGGAATGACGTCATTTTCAATGATACGCTTGCAATATGCGTCAGGTATTGCACCCTCGAGTCCGTAACCTATCTGGATGGAAACCTCTCCACGTGCGTCAGGAGTCTTGGGCTTCACGAGAATTACGATACCGTTATTGAAATCCTTGGAACCTATACCCCATTCAATACCGATCTTGGTGGCATATTCAGCAGGCGCATACCCCTCCAGATCGGCAACGGTGATGACAGCAATCTGGTTGGAAGTAGTGTCACTGAACGTCTCCAGTTTCTGCTCAAGTTCATTGACCTGCTTCTCGGAGAAAATCGCCGCGAGGTCATTGACAAGTTTCGGCGGATTCGGACGGGACGGAACAGCAACTGCTGCTGCCGAAAGGACGGTCAGCAGCAGTGCAACTATAGCAAATCGTCTGATATTCATATGAATACGGACTAGAATTCAACCTTAGGAGCATTCTCAGCGCCTTCGGAAGCCTTGAAATAACCCTTGGCGTTGAAACTGAAGATAGACGCGATGATGTTCTGAGGGAAACGTCTGATCATTGTGTTGTATGACTGCGCTGACTCATTGTATTTCATGCGTTCTGTGGTAATCCTGTTCTCAGTGCCCTCAAGCTGAGCCTGAAGTTCAAGGAAATTCTGATTTGCCTTTAGGTCAGGATAAGCCTCCACTGACATGAGAAGACGTCCTACTGCGCTTCCGAGTTCACCCTGGGCAGACTGGAACTTTGCGATGCTTTCCTCTGTAAGTTTGTCAGGATCCACAGTAACCTGGGTCGCTTTTGCCCTTGCCTCTACGACAGCCTCAAGTGTACCGCTTTCATGCTCAGCATAACCTTTTACGGTTGCAACAAGGTTAGGAATAAGGTCAGAACGGCGCTGATAAACATTTTCAACCTGAGACCATGCAGCCTTCACACCCTCTTCGCCCTCGACCATACCATTATAATTTGACTTGAACCAGCCGAAAAGTCCCAAAGCGACTACGGCCACAACAACGATAGAAAAAAATCCTTTCTTCATGGCAAATAAAATTTTAGTTGTTATTACTCGGCATCCCTGACGCAACGCACTGAAGCAAGGAAATTGTCCTTGTTTATGCCTTCACGCATGAAGTCAGGTTTATTCATATTTATCATCCTATAGACTCCATAATCATCGTATGATTCTGAGCTCCAATAAACTGCATACTCCATTCCGCCTGTGAACACATTCTCGGAAGCAAGATTTCCATAACCGGAAGGGATGGCGCAGAAACCGGTCTTGTTAGTAATCTTCACAGCCGGCCAATACTCCCACATCTTCTCAGAATTGAAATAAGCATCGACCATAAGCGCTCCGGCTATTCCGATATAGCTCTCATCTGCCTTTTCGCCCGCGTATCCGCCTGCAGCCGCCAAGTCAAGCCAGTCAGAATCCGAAGGGACTCTCCAGCCTGAAGGACAGACTGTCTGGGCATCATTCCATGTATAATAACGGCCTATCACGTCATCCATCACTGGGCATCCCAGGAATGACTCTCCCTTTTCCCCATATGCCACATTCCTCAGGAACCAGTCGCGGTTTCCGATCTTGCGATAATAATATTTCTTGCCGTCACGGGCATCTGTAATATTCAAATCATCCTCACTTACACCGTCTTTCGTCAATGACTGTCCGAATGCCGGATCCACAATAGTGATGTATGAAGAATATGTCTTGGTATAGTATCCCTTCGCAAACGCATTGCATGTAAGTGTCACAGTACAAAGGGTATCCTTGATTTTCAAGTCATATGCTCCTGTAACAGTTGCAGGATCGTCTTGTGTCTTGGTAGTATCTTTCTTCTCGTAAAGAGGTGAAGCCGTCCAATAATAACCGACATTGACACTCTCCTTCTCAAGTCCGCGAGGAACTACATTCAGCGTCTCCCCCTTGCCGACGAATGATGGAACAGTGAATTTCAATGTGCCGGAAAATTCTTTATATGACGTGGTAGTACCATCTTTATCTTTCTTGCACGAAGACAACGAAACAGCCGACAAAACAGCTGCGGCCATGATTACAAACTTCTTATAACTCATTTTCATTAACTGTATTATGCAAATATCGCATTTTATCTTGAAAAACGCGTACATTTGTACAAATACTTTGCCGAAAAAGACAATCCGGCAGAAAAGATAAAAACAAATGAAATTGAATAAAAAGTTACTACAATCTACCGTAGCATTGATTTTATCCGCAATGCTCACTTTTTCTTGCGGCCGGCACGACAGATACATTGTCATTCAAGGATATGCACAAGGCGGCACATACAACGTAAAACTGAACATGAACGGCACTGAAGGCATGATCCGGATGAGGCCGGAGGCCATAAAAACTGCCATTGACTCCATCCTCAACGACATTGACACTACCCTTTCGGGCTACAACAAGGGCTCTGTCCTGAGCAGGTTCAATGCCGGCAAAAAGGTTCCTGTCAATGACCTGTTCGAGGATGTCTGCGCACGAGCATACGATTATTTCGAGGAGACCGGCTGCGCGCTCGACTGCTCTTCCGCCCCTATTTTCGACGTGTGGGGATTCGGCTTCACACGCGATTCGCTGCCTTCAGAGGACAAGGTCAATGCTGTTCTGGGCCACTGCGGAATGGACAGACTTGTACGTAATATCCGCGAAGCTGCCGGACCTGACGGACTGGTTTCATCCACATCCGTTCTCAATGACAGTGTAAAAGCCGCTGAAGCGGAACCCGTACCGGCAAAACTTAATTTCAATGCCATTGCACAGGGCTACAGTTGCGATGTCGTAGCCGGATATCTCTACAATCTCGGTGTAAAAGACATGCTTGTAGATATAGGTGAAATCTATTGCGACGGAGTCAATCCTGACGGCAAGCCATGGAAAGTCGGAGTGGACAGGCCATTCGACGGAAACAACAACCCCGGGGCCGACATTGACGGAGTCTGGCAATCAGACGGAGCGCCATGCGGAATAGTCACATCCGGCAACTACCGCAAATTCTACACGAAGGACGGCAAGAAATATGCGCACACGATAGACCCGCGTACAGGATACCCTGTCATGCATAACCTCCTAAGTGCCACCATAGTAGCAAAGAATGCAACCGACGCCGACGCATATGCGACATACTGCATGGTAATCGGTACGGACAAGGCCAGGGAGTTTATCGAGGCTAACCCTGACGACATCGCCGGCTACCTGATCTATTCAGATGACAAAGGAAATATGCATGAGTGGGCTTCAGACAACTTCAGTCTGGTAAAATAGTGATTACAACTCTGTTACCACCCAGGATGAATCCAGACCCGATGTCGGGAACACATACTGTGACAGGCTTGACAGAGGCGCAAAAGACATTGACGGTACAGTGAAATCGGTCACTGTGCCGTCTTTCATTTTCAGTGAGGCCTTCGCTATGACAGGCCGGTTATGATTCTTTTCGGAAAACCATATCGTCATAGAAGAAATGCCCGCAGAGGATGAACGCGGAGCGAACTGGACCTTGACAAGCTGCTGTCCCTTCTCCATGACCGCAGAACTGGAAACAGTCTTGAAATGTGCATTCAAGTCCTTGACTATCAACGCAGGATCCACCATGAGCGATTCCTCATCTCCGGTCACGGATTCCACGATGACCTCGCGCGCCTTCTCATCCACAATCCAGCGGGTCCTTCCGTCACACATAATCTTCATCCCGTTGCCATCGACAGCGAAACACTCCCCCTGCACCTTTGCCGTCCCGTTTCCGGAAACCGGGGCGGATGCATGCATGACAAATGAATACGAAAACTCCACACTATGATTCTTCGCCGCAGATACGAACCTGTCCTGCACAGACTGCGCAGATACAGATATAAAGGTCAATGTTGCCGCGAGACAACAAATTATATTCTTGAATGCCGTCATTCCGATTCGATATAGAAGATTATACACGCAGTTCCTTCAAGCGCAAATCAAGTTCATCAAGGTCACCTATCAGAACCTGACGCGGCTTGGAACCTTCCTGAGGGCCGACAATTCCGGCTGCCTCCAGCTGGTCCATAACTCTTCCCGCTCTTGCATAACCCATGCCGATACGACGCTGGATATCCGAAGTGGAACCCTTCTGGCTTGAAACGACCAGACGAGCAGCCTCTTCGAAATACTCGTCCATCTCATTGACATTGAGAGAACCCGCACTTCCTTCCGCCTTCTCTTCCGGCTCAGGAAGATAATATGGGGTATTGTAACTCTTCTGGTAACCCTGCTCATCTCCGATGAAACGCGCAATGGCATTGACCTCGTCATTGTCAATGAAAGCACACTGCACCCTCTCGGTGGAAACACCGGCATAGTAGAGCATATCACCCTTACCCACAAGCTTTTCCGCGCCGACAGAATCGAGGATAATCTTCGAATCAGTATTGGAAATGACCCTGAACGCGATTCGTGTCGGGAAGTTGGCCCTGATGACACCGGTAATGATGTCCACGGAAGGTCTCTGTGTGGCGATGACCACATGGATTCCCGCCGCACGGCCCTTCTGTGCAAGTCGGATGATGGAAGTCGTGATGCTCCTCGCCATGTTCTTGGCATCTCCGGTAGCGCCTGCCGACATCGTAAGGTCCGCATACTCATCGATGATGGTGACAAGATATGGAAGATACCGGTGTCCGGCTGTAGGAAGAAGTTTCCGGTCGCGGTACTTGTTGTTGTAAAGCACGACGTTGTTCACACCGGCCTTGTTAAGGAGCTCATATCTGTCATCCATTTCCACGCAGAGAGACTTGAGGACCTTCTCCGCAGCAGGAGCCTTAGTCACGATGGCATTGTTGCGCTCCTCCTCAGCATCTCCTGAATCCGGAAGTACGGCCAGATAATGGTGAAGGAGGTGTGAATATGCAGTGAACTCCACGCTCTTAGGGTCCACGAATACGAACTTCAGTTCTGAAGGATGCTTCGCATACAGCAGGGATGCAATCAAAACATTGAGGCCCACCGACTTACCCTGCTTCGTAGCACCTGCAACAAGAAGATGAGGCGCATCAGTAAGGTCGAATACTTTCACCTCTCTGGTGATGGTATATCCGATGGCCACAGGCAGCTCAGCCTTGCTGTTCCTGAAGGCGTCACTGTTCAGAAGCGCCTTTAGAGGCACTACGGAAGGCGTATCGTTAGGCACCTCTATACCGATGGAATCCACAAGGGTCACCATACGTATCCTATTGGTACCCAATGTCATGGCTATCTCCTTGTCGAGATTTATGATAGACTGGATCCTTACGCCCTGTGACGGATAAACCTTATACAATGTAACTGTAGGTCCGACTACCGCCTTCACATCCTCGACTCCGATCTTGTATGTCTGAAGTGTAGCGCGGATCTTGAAATTGTTTCGCTTGAGTTCCTCAGAGGAAACGTTGTGTACCCTGTCTGCATAGTCATGCAGGATATTCAGCGTAGGGAACTGATACTTAGGCAGTTCGTCCCGGACATCGATACGCGGCAAATCCTTCACCACGTCTGTGGACAATTCTCCCCCACCGTCTTCCACTTCCATGTCTATATCATCGGGACCGCCTGACTGGGCGGCCGTATTCACCGGTTCAGGTTCATTGACAGGAGCAGCAACTTCATTGACAATCTTCTCGACAGGCGCAGGCTCATTGACAGGTTCATTGGCAGGCTCTGCAGCAGGAGTTCCGGCAGGGGCAGGGTCCTGATTCCGGACATCAGTCTCAGTCTTTTTCTTCTCCATGAAATTGAAAGTCCTTACCGGCCTCGGTTCCTTCTTTTCAGCCTTGTCTCCGAGTTTCAGGAACCACGCGGAGAATTTGTCGCTGGAGAAATATGCCCATGCCGCACAAAGTGCAAGCAGAAAAAAGAACGCTACCGTCTTTCCTACCATACCTTCAATCCACAAAATCGCCTGGGCGCCATATTCACCGCCCAGACCGCCGCCGAAAACCATCGTAGCCCCCACGATGTCTGAAATATAGGCAAGCACGAAGGAAAGAAGCATCGCTCCTGTCAATGCCAGCAGAACTGACTTGAGGACGGAAAACCTCCTTTCGCCGAAGAAAAGTCTCACCGAGATTATTCCGAATGCAAGAACTACAGCCAGGGCTCCCAAGCCGAAGCAGTCGGCCACCAGAAGTCCTGAAAGTTTCAGACCCAGCTTGCCTCCCAGGTTGGCCACGACACAATCCTTGTCCAAAAGGAGTGTAGGGTCCAGAAGCAGGCTCTGGTCCTGTTTCCACGTAAACAGATAAGAAACACAACCGATGAATGCCAGCATTGTAAACAATCCGAGCAGTACACCAGCCGTCTTTCTCAAAACCACATGATGAGTCTGAGAGAACTCACGTATTTTGCCTATGAATCCTGACATTTCAGCCTAGCGTTTCTGATTACCCTTTCTTCCGAACATACGGCGCTGACCATTTCCCGGCTTGCGCACAGGAGCGAAGTCAATGCTCATGCCCGGTCTCGAGAATGTCGAATCAGCTGAAATCCTGGACAAGGTCAATCCCTCCGGCACGTGTATGCGGAAATCAGAAAGTTTCTCGATATCATTGAAAATGGTCTCGTCCGCAACGCTGTCTTTATTCCAGATGAGGTACTGCTGCCGCATATACATAGCAAGCGAACGGATCATGGCAGTCTTCTGCTCGCCATCAGGCTCACCTGCAATCAGTTCGATGATACTTTCGATGTTCCTTCCGTAATGGGTGGCGCGGATAGGCTTCGTCTTCAGAGGAATAATCTCCGGACGGGTCTTGCGCTGTTCCGGAGACGGAACAGGATAAGGAGAATCCACATCAAGGTCGTATCCGGCCATGATATACAGATGGTCCCACAGTTTATGTTCCCAGTTATCCTCGAGATGGACCTGCGGATTAAGAATTTCCATAACCCGGACTACGGCCTTGGCCTGCTCAGAACGCTTGGCCCTGTCCTGTATATCCTTCAGTCCCTCCACCATCTTAAGCACGTTCCTGCCATACTCCGGCATGGCAAGTTTTTCCCTTTCTGTATTGTAATCCAGCACAATAGGATTCTCTTCGTAGTAATTGTCCATCTTAATTTCCTGTTAATTCAACCTTCCGGCACACTGGCATTGACCCGCGGGTTTCCACCTTTGCCGTAAAGATACAAAGATAACGAATTTCTACGATATCTCCTCAACTCTATCCTCAGGAACATACCAAAGTGCAGCCTTTACCGAAGCATAGCCCATCTGCCGGTACAGGGAGGAATATCTGGAAATCTGCCTGACATAACAAGGATGAGGACTTCCGAACTTGTAATCCACAACCGTCACGGAATCGCCTTCGACCACCACCCTGTCGGGACGATAGATTTCTCCGTCAATGTCAATGATGGAGGTCTCATTGAAGACACAGTTCCTGTCTGCCGGGAACCACCCGCGCTCACGCGCAGATGCAATTCTCGCGGATAACATTGACCTTATCTCATCTCTTTCTTCAGCATCGATGCTTCCGCTCTCGAAACTTTCGGTCAATGCAAGCTCAAGATCCTCAGGGACAATCACTTTCGACAGGATATCATGCATCACGATTCCACGGAGCCTGCCGGATGCGGCATATCCGACTCCGCCATCCGGAGCGAAGAAGTCATTGGCCTCGGAACTGAATTCCAGACGGGCCTTCATCCTGGCATCGCCCTCAGATTCCTCATTCAGCGGGAATGACTGATAATCACCCACTTCCCTACCTTTGGACAACTTGCTGCAGCCCGAGAACTTATACTCGGAGCCGACGCGGAAACGCTCCCCCGGGAGATCATATTTCTGGGACGAGAATGCGACCTCACCGCGTCCTGTGGCCGAATCACATCCGTGCACATACCAATACAGAATCTGGGACATGTCGCCGAAGTCGAAATCCGGAACCGAATCCTGTCCTGGAGCGGCAGCATTGAGACACTTGTCAGACGGCATCGCAGATATGATGGTCATACCTTTTTCCGCCCTGGTCGTCGCCACATAGTACGTATTCATGGCATCGACGACCTGCATCAGACGTTCCCGCCTGTAATCATCCGAGAACAGGGATTTGTCGGTTTCTGCTGAAAGATTCACCCGATAGACTCCTCTGGCAGACTCCTCAAGTTCAGTTCCTTCGACCGCAGGACGGCACCAGTGCTCATCGGCCTTATACAGATTCACAGTCTCGGTATATGGGAAAATGACATACGGGAAAGACAGGCCCTTCGATTTGTGAACCGTCATAACCCTCACTGCGTCAGCATCATCCGGCGAACTGATCTTAGGATCGGCATCGTCCCAATACCCAAGAAACTCGGGCAGGGAGTTCCCGTTTGTCTGGCTCCAGTCCAGCACGGTGTCCATAAACGCCTGGATATAAGGAATCTCGCCCGCAAGAGCATCCGGACTCACAGTCTTCATCTCCCGGATGAAATACTCGCAAAGGTCCACGAGGGAGTGATATTCAGAAGGCGGGTCAATGCCGAGAGACTCCGCCAGGAACGAATTGAGCCTGTCGCCAGGATTGTTCGAATATGAGAGCAATGCCGCAAGACGTCTCACTGCAGGAGATGACTTGACTGTAAGCGAATCGTCCGATATGACAGGTATCCCGGCTTCCAGAAGAGCAGACGCGATGTCTGCACCTATCTTATTGGTCCTGACCAATATGCCTATCTCAGAGTCCGATGCTCCGGCAGCCCTGAGCCGTCCGATTTCCGCAAGAACAGCGTCGATCTGCGACCCGTTTTCCTTGTCACAGAAAATCACATCCACATTGCCAACGGCCTTATCCTTGGACTTTACTTCCTGCTTCACGTCGGAATATATATCCGAAACCACATTGTCTCCGGTAAGCTTGTCCATGCATGTGGCCGCGTAACGGTAAAAGTCATTGTTGAAATCCACGACACTCTTCACACTTCTGAAATTGCATTTCAGGCTGTCTTCATCGGCATGAGGGAACTGCCTGCCAAGTATGCTGTTCAGCAGATTCCAGTCCGAGTTTCTCCATCTGTAGATACTCTGCTTGACATCGCCCACTATCAAGTTCATATTCCCTGCCGCATCGCTGTCTGCAAGAAGCGGATGGAAGTTGTCCCACTGGATGCCGGAAGTATCCTGAAACTCATCCAAGAGGAAGTGGTCGAACCTGACACCTATCTTTTCATAAATGAAAGGAGTATCGCTACCGTCAATGATACCGCGCAAAATGGTATTGGAATCATCCAGGCTCATGACATTCTTCTCCTTCACCAGATTGTCGAACGCCTCGTCAAGTTCTCTCGCAAGACCAAGTGCAAAGACCTGACGTTTAAGTATTCCGGCTGTCCTGTAAATGCGGTATTCATCTTCGAACAGTTCACAGAACGCATTCAGAGGACCATCCAGCAGCCCCTCGACCTTAGGCATCAGTTTGACGGCCTTGGCCTTCGCGAACCACTTTTCCGGACACGGTGCCTTTTCCATGAACGAATCGGTAGGGACCGGAACCGCCTTTCCACGTTCAAGTTCACTGTACTTGTAAATCTGACTCATGAACTTGCGGTTGAAATCATCAGCATCGACACCGGCATCCTTCAGGATAGCATTGACAGCCTCCGCCGCAGCCTTGACCTTATCGGCGAACGAGTCAATGACATTGGTGCATCCGTCTTTCAATGCCTTCAGGCCCTCCTTCGAGTAAACCTCGCTTTCGTCCACATGGTACATTTCCACGGCAGCCCTGTGCTCCTCGCTCTTCAGCGCCACGGCAGTTTCATACAGATCGCTGTCAAGCGAGAATTTTCCTTTCGTGATGAGCTGGTCTTTCACGCTGTCAGTCAGCCAGTCCAGAAGTTCCTTCTTGTCTTCGGTAAGCGAATCCAGAATCCTGTCAACGCTCTCTTTCACAAGGGATTCCTTGTCGAGTTCCACCTGGTAGGATGCGAATTGTCCGATTTCCCTCGAGAAGGCTTTCAGGGTGCGCTGGAAGAATTTGTCAATGGTACTGACCGAAAAAGCCCCGTAGTCATTCAGTATATTGCACAACACCCTGCCTGACATTGATGAAAGCACGGATTCCGACTTTCCCAATTCGGTTTTCAGGTCATCAATGTAAGGTGACTGCGCAGGTGACGAGGCGAGGATATCGAGTTCCTTCAGAATCCTCTGCTTCATCTCGTCGGTTGCCTTATTGGTGAAGGTCACCGCAAGGATGTGCCTGTATGCATAGGGATCTTCGCTTTCGAGCAGAAGCTTTATGTACTCCTTTGCCAGCGTATATGTCTTTCCGCTACCTGCGGATGCCTTAAGTATCTTTATCATAACGTCGTTTTCAGCTGATTGTCAATAAGTTTGTTCCTGTTCCGGTCGTCCCGAGCATCCCGGCACCCGGAGTATTCAGGACTCGCCAATGTCATCTTCCGCATATTTTCCTGAAGTCACAGTACTTGCAGACATTTCTGTCCTCTGTCCTGCGGAAGCCGGCATCCGGATTCGAAAGTTCCGCAAAGACATCTTTGAGCCGTTTCTTTACTTCAATGTTGAACTGCTCGCATTTCTCCGCGCTCATGATGCTGTCCGCCGAGAACAGCTTAGGCACCGGATAAATGACATTGTCCACTATACTGCCCTTCAGTTCCGCTTCCGTAAACATGTCGTACAGAAAGAGTTGCAAAGCAATCTTCGGGCGTTTCGGAGAGATTTCCGCAAACAGGGATTCTGCGACGGACTCAAAGTTAGAGTCAGTGATTCCGACGTCCGTATCCTCGACTTTTCCGGTCTTGTAGTCCACAATCCTCACGCGACCGTCTTCGAAGCTGTCCATCCTGTCCACATAGCCGACAAAGCGGAATCCTTCAAACCGCCAATGCCTTTCAAGTTCCAGTCCGAGGATTTCAAAGCCATCACCCTTCATGAGAGACTTATCCATCTTCAAAGTCCTTATCACATACTGGTTTATGACATCTTCGAGGACCAGGTTCCTGCCGGTAACCTCGTCAGATTTCAACTGCTTCTGTATCAGGGCCCGGACTTTAGGACGGATTACGCTGTCCCTGTTTTCCAGCAGCCAGTCAATATAGTCCTTGGTTATCACCTTGAGAGGATTCTTGACATTGGCCACCACATTTTCCCTTTCCATGCAGAACTGCGGATTCAGGGCTTCCCCTCCGAGATACAGAGCGTACATGGTGTCATGGAAGACAGAACCGACCATACCTCCGTCCATCGACTCTGCGACCTCCGCCTCAGGCTGGAGTTTCTTGACCGAGGCGTAATAGAACTGGGCCGGGCAGGACAGGTACTTCTTCAGGGAAGAGGCCGAATATGTCATTGACTTTATCCTGTCCAGATCTTCCTGCGTCTTCGCCACTTCTTTCTCCGAATCCGCGATATCTATCTTATAGCGAAGCACTTCCTTCTGCATGAGCGGATATTTGTACTGGTATGTCAGCTGCTTGATGTAGCGGCTTTCCTCGCCGGATTTCATGCCTTCAGTCCTGGAGTCATACATCATCCACACATTCCCGGCACGCTGGATCATCCTGTAGAAATAGTAGGCCCAGACGGCATCCTGGTTTTCATAAGTCGGCAGACCGAACCCTTTTCTGAGTTCAGGCGGAATGAACGATGAACTTACGCTGCGACGCGGGAAAATTCCCTCGTTGCAGGACAGGATTATCAGATTCGAGAAGTCAAGTGCACGTGTTTCCAGAGGTCCCATAATCTGAAGTCCCTTCAGAGGTTCGCCCTTGAACGGCACTGACACACCGCCGACCAGCTGCTGGAGGAGACGCACATAAGTCATCGGCACAATATTGAGTGTCAATGCTTTCAGGCGGTTTATGGAGAGGTAGTACTGCTTGGCGAAATGGGTCTCCAATGCCATTGACGGCATTTCAGAAATCTTGGCTCCGATTTCACTGAGAATCTGAAGCTGATACTCTTCCAGATGTCGTATCTGGTCTGCGGAAACCGCCTTAGGGTCAGTCACTACAGGTCTGAATATCAGGTCGGCCAGCCAGAATCCTTTGAGGTCCGACTCCGGGATATAATATTTCGCGTCATTCTTAATCCTCGCTGTGAATTTCTTACCTTCTTCGCCGGCCAGTGTCTGGAATATACCGGACGCCAGGACCGCCCACACCTGGGCATGGTAGAATGCCCATCCGTCTTTCTTCTTTCTGAGGTGGAGCTGAAGTGCCGCGACATCCTTCATGAGGGAATGAATTGCGCTGCCTGACATAGGATAACCCATTGTAACATTGACAGATACAATTTCCTCCGGGATGGTGTTCAGAAGCGGCGCGAGCATTCCTTCGTCCGGAATCACAATCGCCGTATCGGCTCCGTCAATGTCAAGACGTCCGACCTTGGAGAGGTCTCCTCCTGTCCGTTTATCGGCGATTTCCTTCAATACTTCAGGAATATACTTGGCCATCCCTACTGCTGACGGAACGCTGAGGACACGGATTTCCGGACCATGCGAATCCGCTCCGGCCCGCATGTCCGACCCGGAGGCCTTCGCCGGTGCAATTCCTGTAACTCCATCAATGTCAAAGGTCTGAGGAAATTCAATGACGTTTTTCGACATAAACATAGATGCCTTGTTCATCGGATCGCGCAGCATGTCAGAACTGTAGTCCCAGCAGAACTCAGCCAGAGAAGCGTCACGCATCTTTCTCATTGACAGTTTCTCACATTCATTCAAGGCATTGAGCCCGACGAAAACGAACTTTTCCGTTCCGGGGAACTTGTCAGCGAGTATGTCTGAAGCGCTTTCCTTCTTCAGCCTTTCCGCAAAGACTCTATAGGCCATGCCTTCATAGGCCAATCCCTTCTCTGTCAATGCCTTGTTGAATTTCTCGTACAACGGATACAGAAGGTTCCATATCATCAGGAACTTTTCTTTGACATTGGGATTGTCCGAGCCGAGATTCACTGTGAGTTTCCCACCCTTGCGGAAATGACTGATAAACTGCCTGATAGCATTGAGCTGGACATCAGTCAGATAGGAGTATGAATCCTGGATATCCTTGAATTCGGCAACATTGGTATAAAGGCTTTTGGCGTCGGCCAGATATTTGTCAGTATCATCGAAGTCGCTCAGGATGACGTCACCCCAGAAGATGAAGTCGTCCAATGATTCAGCCTTGCTGTTCAAAGACTTGTAGCAGTCATACAGTTCGAGAAGCAGACTCACCCTGTCGGTGACTGCCGAGCCGCTTGCCCTGTAGAAGAAATCGTTCATTGTCATCATGACAGGTGCGATTTCCGGCTTGGAGACTTTGGCTTCCTTTACCGCATCGCTGAGCCATCTGGTGAAAAATACCATTGACCTCCTGTTCGGGAAAATGAAGCATTTCCTATTCATGTCCCCTTCTTTCTGATAATGTTCAGCTACCTGTCTGAGAAACTGTGTCATGTTTGGCTAAATTTTTGTTGCACAATTATTTGCTGCATTTCGCCAGGCTTTCTGCTTGCCTGTCGTATATAATATACTGCAAAGATAACCATATCTTACACCGGGAGATAAACTTTTTTCGATTGTCTGGCGCGATTTGCAACATTTTAATAAAAATTTTTCGAAAAACACTTGGAAATCAAATTCCAGTTCGTATCTTTGTATCGCAATTTAGAATTGTTAAAAATTAGAAACAACAAATTCCGGTACAACGGAAAGGATTGGAAAATATAAAAACAACAATAAAAAAAGGAGTAAATCATGAAAAAGAAATTCAGATGTCTCGTATGCGGCTATGTTTACGAAGGTGAAAATCCACCAGCAGAGTGCCCTGTATGTCATGCAAAATCAGATAAGTTCGTTGAAATCAAGGATGAGGAGCCTATGGCTTGGGCATGTGAGCATGTCATCGGTGTTGCCAAGGGCTGCGATCCTGAGATTCACGAGGGTCTCGAGGCTCATTTCACAGGTGAGTGCACAGAGGTCGGCATGTATCTCGCAATGAGCCGTCAGGCAGAGCGTGAGGGCTATCCTGAAATCGCTGAGGCCTTCAAGAGATATGCTTTCGAAGAGGCTGAGCACGCTGCCAAGTTTGCAGAGCTTCTCGGTGACGTGGTTTGGGATACCAAGACCAATCTCGAAAAGAGAATCGAGGCTGAGAGAGGTGCTTGCGAGGGTAAGCTTGCCATCGCTACCAAGGCTAAGCAGCTGAACTATGATGCTATCCATGACACCGTTCACGAGATGGCCAAGGATGAGGCTCGTCACGGTGCCGGCTTCCTCGGACTCTACAACAGATTCTTCAAGAAGTAAGAAACAGTGACGCATGTCACGACATAGGCTGAAACTTTTCAATGTTTCAGTACAGATACAGAAAGGGCTGGCCGGATGACGGTCAGCCCTTTCTGTCTGTCAAGGTACCCTGTAAAGTATCAGGTGGAAGTTCAGATACTTATGTCGATGGAAAACGGTGTAAATATTGGCCTGTTTTTACACCGTTTGGTCCAAAATTGACATTCCGTGCAAAAAACGGCGGTTTTTGTCACCGTTTTTGGCCATCTGGCGTAACAGTTATTTGCCGCGGACGCAGTTGACAATTATACTTTCGCTTCCGCAAGCCAGTCTGAACTCACCCGGCTCGAGAACCCAGTTCAGAGAATGGTCCACGTATGCCAAGTCATCAGCATTCAAATGGAAGGTTACTGTCTTGGTCTCTCCCGGAAGGAGTTCCACCTTCGTATAGTCACGGAGTCTGCGGACATCCGGGGTAAGTGTAGCCCAAAGGTCTGAACTGTAAAGAAGTACGGACTCTTTACCCTTGACTTTTCCGGTGTTCTTGACATCCACGCTCACTTCAATGACATCACCCGAATTGAAATCAGTCTTGTCGGCACGGAGATTTGAATATTCAAACGTAGTGTAACTGAGTCCATGTCCGAAAGGCCACTGACTGGTCATATTGGCATTGTAGTTATAAAGGCCCTCTACTGTCGCACTGTTCTCACAGAGCTTATAGTCATAAGTATTCAGACGATTGACATATTTCGGATATGTATATGGAAGTTTTCCGCTGAAATTCTCTTCACCGCAAAGCAGGGCGGCCAGAGCATCTCCGCCATAGTTGCCAGGAAGCAATACGCTTACTACTGCGCCTGCAAGAGGTTCGATGTCATTCAGGACGCGAGGACGTCCCTCATTCAAGATGAGGACAATAGGCTTTCCTGTCTTCGCCAGTTCCTTTACAAGGTCGCGCTGATTTGAAGAAAGCGAAATATCATTGATATTACCCACGGTCTCACAATAGGAGTTCTCTCCGATTGCGGCCACGATAACATCAGCATTGCGGGCAGCATTGACAGCCTTGGCATAGTCACCACGCTCCTCAACTTCGAAATGGGCATGCTTTTTATAATTCAGCACAGAGACATAGTCCACATTCTTGAATTTGGTCTTAAGTGCCTCATATATAGTATTATACTGTCCGGTAAATGCAGGATTGTCAGCAGCGTCGCCCTGCCAGGTATAATTCCATCCGCCGCCTAAAGTGCGCATAGAATTGGCATTAGGGCCTACCAGGAGAATACGGGCATCCTTGGAAAGAGGGAGAAGCGAGTTGTCATTTTTCAACAGGACTTCACTTTCGAGAGCGGCATTGTAAGCATACTTCACGAACTCCGGATTCGCAAACTTCGCATAGTCCGATGAAGTGCCATACGGGTCATCAAACAAGCCGAGCCTGAATTTAAGACGGAGGATACGGCGTACCGCATCGTCAATTCGACTCATTGGAAGCTGCTTTTCATTGACAAGTTCCACAAGATAATCACAAGCCTCGACACTATACGGTTCCATAAGCATATCGACTCCTGCATCGATCACACGCCTGATGGCTTCTTTGTATGTAGGTGTCGTGAAATCCCTGCTGAAGGCAAACTTCGCATCAGACCAGTCTGTGACAATCATACCGTCCCAGTTGAGACCTTCCTTCAGCCAACCGGTAAGAAATTCTTTATTGGTATGGAAAGGGATGCCGTCATTGCTTGAAGAATTGACCATGAGGGAAAGGGCACCAGCCTCGATGCAAGCTTTGAAAGGAGGGAAGAATTTTTCTTTCAGCTCACGTTTGGAGACCATTGAAGGTGTTCTGTCCTGACCTGATTTCGTGGCACCATAAGCAAAATAGTGCTTGATGCAGGCTGCTACTTTTTCCGGGGAAATATGATTAGGGTCTTCACCCTGGAAACCACGGGTAAGAGACACGCCCATACGGCTCTGGACAACAGGATCTTCGCCGAAGCTTTCCCACACTCTCGGCCAGCACTGGTTACGGCTCAAGTCCAGTGTAGGAGAGAATACCCAAGGAACATTGCAGGCTCTGGTCTCATAAGATCCTACAACACCCATGTTATACGCCAGCTCATCATTGAAAGATGCGGCAAGACCGATTTCCTGAGGGAAAAGCACGGCTCCCGCAGTATATGAAGCTCCGTGAATCTGATCAAGGCCATAGAGACATGGGATACCCATCTCGTCCATAGAAATATCCTGAAGCTGCTTTATGAAGGTCCTGTATTCAGCCGGTGTAGCGGCGACACCGTCCATTGTATTCAGAATAGAACCTATCTTGTACTTTCTTATAAGTTCCTCACCCTTTTTCGACACATTGTTCGTTCCTTTCTCAAGTACAATTTCCGAGGTAAGCTGGGTCATCTGTCCAACTTTTTCCTCAAGTGTCATCTTGGAGAGCAGCTTTTCAATTTTAGCTTCGATTTCCTTGTCCTGAGGAATGGCGCGGGGTGCCTCGTTCTGACATGAGCAAAACAATGCCCATATCCCCAAAGTGGTTAAAATGCTTTTCTTCATCTTAGTATAAGATAATTTAAGAACACAATGGACAAACCATTGCATGTCAGGTTATTATGTCTGCACAATCCTAAAATTCCGCAACTTCAGTACAGCCAACTCATATTGTGACTTATTGTTACGACATTCTAAGTTTCACCGCAAATTTAGTTATTTATTCCCAATGTTTAGAGAACAGTCCGGAAAAGATTCCTTAAGATGAGGCAGGTTATTTTTTGAAGGTTACTTAACATGGCAAGTATTCCCCTCGACACGTCTGTCAAAAACAGCAGAACAAGAGAGTCATTAGAGAACAGTTAGAGAACAGTTAGAGAACAGCAGGACACACTATCCCAATATAATTCTCTTTCTGAGAAAAAGTTGTTATCTTTGGAGTTTATAGACATAAACCAAAACGGCATGGAAACCGGACATGCCTTTGACATGACCTTAACATTGACAATAAAAAAAATAAACTATATGGAAAAAGTAATTTTGACAGGTGACAGACCGACGGGAAAACTGCATCTGGGACACTACGTGGGATCATTGAGACGAAGAGTCGAGCTTCAGAATGAGGGCGATTTTGACAAAATGTTCGTATTCATCGCTGACGCACAGGCGCTTACTGACAATGCTGACAATCCGGAGAAGGTACGTCAGAACATCATTGAAGTAGCATTGGACTACCTCTCTTGCGGCATTGACCCATCCAAATGCACACTCTTCATCCAGTCAATGATTCCGGAGCTGACAGAGCTCACTTTCTATTACATGAACCTGGTAACGGTATCGAGACTCCAGAGGAATCCGACTGTAAAGGCGGAAATCCAGATGAGAGATTTCGAGAACACTCTGCCCGTGGGATTCTTCTGCTACCCTATCAGCCAGGCTGCTGACATCACCGCATTCAAGGGCACAATCGTTCCTGCAGGTGAAGACCAGGAGCCTATGATCGAGCAGACCAGAGAGATAGTAAGAAAATTCAACAGCGTTTATGGTGAGGTCCTGGTCGAGCCGGAAATCCTTCTTCCACAGAACTGTGTGTGCATGAGATTGCCCGGAACTGACGGTAAGGCAAAGATGAGCAAGTCTCTCGGAAACTGCATCTATCTCAGCGACGACGAGGCTACAGTATGGAAGAAAGTCAAGAAAATGTCCAACGGTGCGCCTAGAATGAGCCAGGACGAGCCGGGAAACCTTGACGGAAACGCTGTATTCACATATATGGACGCATTCAGCACCAACGAGGACTTCGCAGAATTCTGGCCTGAGTTCGCATCCCTCGAAGAACTGAAAGAGCAGTATGTGAAGGGCGGTATCGGAGACGGAACCTGCAAGAAGTTCCTGAACAATGTCCTGAACAAGAGACTCAGTCCGATCCGTGCTCGCCGTCATGAATTCGAGCAGGATATTCCTGAAGTTTTCAACATCCTGAAGAAGGGCACGGAGGTCGCCCGCGAAACAGCAGCCAAGACGATGGCAGAAGTCCGCAACGCAATGCGTATCAATTACTTCGACGATGCAGCCCTCATCGCAGAGCAGGCCAAGAAATACGAAAAATAATCTTTACGTTATAAAGAAAGTCCCGTGAGCAGAACAAACTGTTCACGGGACTTTCTTTATAACATAACTTCATTCGGTATTGGCATAGAGCTGTCAATGTCAGTCTATATCCATGTCATCAAATCCGGGCGGATCATCAGGCAGGTCGGCATTGAAATCAATACCGTCCCACATCTCTTCGATGGTTCTCCTGTCCTTTTTGGTCGGACGGCCGGCGCCGCGGTCACGCTTGACGAAAAACATCTCGACCGGAGCCTTCAGTTTGTCCAGTTCCGACTGCGGAGTCAGATTCTCGGCATACTGCGGAACCAGCTGGGCCCCGACACGATTCTCTATCAATCCTATGACACGCCACGTATAATGGACAGCGGCCTTGCGGACCTCTATCCTGTCCCCGATCTTGACAGTCCTGGACGGCTTCGCGTCAGCATCATTGACCTTAACCCTATTGCCTTTGCAGGCATCTGCCGCCTCACTGCGAGTCTTGAACGCACGGATGGCCCAAAGATATTTGTCTATACGAACTTCATCAGCCATAATCAGAACGGATTTCTAGTTCATGCGACCCGGATTGCGTCTGAGTAACTCCTCCACAGAGAGCTTGCCCGGCTCTTCTTCAGAAGGAAGCGTGGCCTCCACATCAGGGTCAATATACTGGTCCACATCCTCGTGAGGCTCGATTGTAGCCTCGAGGAGGACGGTATTGCGGTCCTGAGGGACAAGGAAAAAGTCAGTTACCTCTGCAGGGACAAGGACAAGCCCACCTTCATTGACCTCATACCTCTCTATGCCGGCATCTTCTTTCTGAATCTGAAGCGAAGCCGAACCGCTCACGCAGACATAGACGACAAAGGCGTCAGTCGTGCCGGTATTGATATGGATCGCATCCTTCAGGTCAATCTTGGTGACGGAGAATTCCCTGCGCTCGACAATCTTGTCAGTCACCTTGCCGGCATTGACATCTTCCGCAGCGATAGATTTCACGGAAGGGTCATGTGCAGGACCGGTCTTGGAATCTCCGGAAGCACTGATTGTCAATGAATTGTCATACTTGGACATATTCAGGAAATCAAACGCAGATTCCAGCGACAGCTCCTCAACACCGTTTATGGAAGAATCACTCATGAGGCTTCTGCGGGACGTCTTTCCGAAATTTCTTCCGACGCCGGCCTCGTCAGCAGTGAACGATGCGCTCTCGGCATTGACAGAATCCCCCCAGTTGTAAATCTTGAAATCGAGGTCGGAAGACTCGGCGATTTCTGCGAGAACAAGCCCGCCGGAAGCGGCATGAACCAGGCCCGGAGTCATCAGGAAAGCGTCTCCCTTGTGAGGGACAATGACATTGAGCACCTCCTCGAGTGATCCGTCATGGCAACGGTTATACAGTTCCGTAGCCGAAATGTCATTCTTGAAGCCCATATAAAGCTTTGCACCCGGCTCCGCATCCATGACATACCAGAGCTTGAGTTTTCCGAGAGTATCATACCTCTGGCCGGCCACCTCGTCATCCGGGCAGACCATCAGAGGGGTACGTCCATGCACATCCAACATCTTGACCATCAACGGGAACTGACGGCCGAAATATGAATATGCGGTCTCGCCGACAAGGTCCTCCAGATAGGTCTCGAGGATTTCGCTGATGGTGCTGCCTGCGAGCCATCCGTCCGCAACCTCCGAATCGCGGAAGCCCATATCCGCCAGCTCCCAGCTTTCACCAAGCTTGTCGGACATTGTCAATGCCTTTTCGACGTATTTTTTCTTGCCGCCCTTGCCTTCAGCATCGTCAGCCTCAACTTTCTCCGTATATGATTTTCCCATTTTTCCGATGAAAATGCTGCCGCCCCATTCCGCTTTCTCTGCCAACGGCTTGAAAGTCATCGGATACAGTTTATTTTTTTTCAGTTCCATGTCAATGTAATTTTACGCAAAAATAGTACAAAAACGCGAGACTACACTCCCAGTATCTCCTTCAGTTCCGAAAACCTCGACGCACGTATCAGACCGGGATGCTCATATTCCTCTATCAGCTCATGCTGCCAGGTCTCATCGGAGGGAATATAGACACCGGTACCGCCGATTCTAATGACAGGGTCAATGTCAGACTTGAAGGAATTGCCGACCATCAGCATCTGTTCCGGCCTGATTCTCAGCCGTTCACAAAGTTCCGCATAGACCTCCGGCATCTTCTCATCCACCACGTCCACAACGTCAAAATAATGCCTCAGTCCGGAACGGTCAATCTTGTGGTTCTGGTCCAGAAGTTCGCCCTTGGTGAGCAGGGCCATTTCATACTTTCCGGAGTTCTTTATCATTGACAAAGTCTCTTCGACTCCCGGGAGCGGTGTCGCGGGATTGCGCAGTATCGACCTTCCGCTTTCGACGAGGGACGAAATGCGGTCAGCATTGACCTTGCCGCCGCTTATCCGCACTGCGGTCTCTATCATTGATATTATGAACGCTTTGGCGCCGTAGCCAAGCTCTTCCATATTCGCGACTTCCGTCTTGTAGAGCTCGGCGTTCAGCCATTCGAGGGTGCCATAGTCCGACATTGTCTCGAAAAAGTGCCTTTCCGCCGCACGGAAAAGCGGTTCATTGCTCCACAGGGTGTCGTCGGCGTCAAAAACGACGGCCTTGATGTCCTTTAACATAGATTTCGACTTGATTCGGGACGAAAAAGGCTGACCGGAACTTGGGATCCCGGCCAGCCAGATTTGTCATCCAAGATTAGATTCCGTACTGCTTGAAGAAGTCATTTCCCTTGTCATCAACGAGGATGAATGCAGGGAAGTTCTCTACGCGGATCTTCCAGATGGCCTCCATTCCGAGGTCAGGATACTCGACGCACTCGATGGACTTGATGCTCTCGTACGAGAGGACTGCAGCAGGTCCGCCGATAGAACCGAGATAGAATCCGCCGTGCTTCTTGCAGGCGTCTGTAACTTGCTGTGTACGATTACCTTTGGCAATCATGACCATGCTGCCGCCGTGTGACTGGAAGAGGTCGACGTAAGGGTCCATACGGTTAGCTGTGGTAGGTCCCATAGAACCGCAAGGCATTCCCTCAGGAGTCTTGGCAGGACCGGCATAGAATACCGGATGATCCTTGAAATACTGTGGAAGGTCCTCGCCATTGTCGATGCGCTCTTTGAGACGGGCATGTGCGATGTCTCTGGCAACAATGATAGTTCCGTTAAGGCTCAGACGTGTAGAAACAGGGTACTTTGTAAGTTCCTTGAGAACCTCTGACATAGGGAGGTCGAGGTCAATCTTCACTGCGTCGCCCTCACCTGCTTCACGGAGTTCCTGAGGGATGAGACGTCCAGGATTGTCGTCAAGCTTCTCAATCCAGATACCGTCCTTGTTGATCTTCGCCTTGATGTTACGGTCAGCAGAGCAGCTTACGCCGAGACCGATAGGGCAGCTTGCACCATGACGCGGAAGCCTTATGATACGGATGTCGTGAGCGAAATATTTTCCGCCGAACTGGGCGCCAAGACCGATCTTGTAAGCTTCTTCGAGAACCTGTTTCTCAAGTTCAACATCACGGAATGCGCGTCCTGTCTCGTCACCTGTAGTAGGAAGAGCATCATAGTAATGTGTAGATGCAAGTTTCACTGTAAGAAGGTTCTTCTCAGCTGATGTACCGCCGATTACGAATGCGATATGATATGGAGGGCAGGCAGCTGTTCCGAGAGTCTTCATCTTTTCAACAAGGAATGGAACGAGTGTAGCCGGATTCAGGACAGCCTTTGTCATCTGATAAAGGTATGTCTTGTTGGCTGAACCGCCACCCTTCACGACGCAGAGGAACTTGTATTCCATACCTTCTTCTGCCTCAATGTCGATCTGTGCAGGAAGGTTGCACTTCGTGTTGACTTCCTTGTACATTGTAAGAGGAGCATTCTGGCTGTAGCGGAGATTCTCTTCGGTGTAAGTCTTGAAGACACCTTTGGAAAGAGCCTCTGCATCATCAAAACCGGTCCAGACCTGCTGGCCTTTCTCACCATGGATAATGGCAGTACCAGTATCCTGGCAGAACGGGAGCTGACCCTTCGCAGCAACCTCAGCGTTGCGCAAGAATCTGAGAGCCACATACTTGTCGTTTGAAGAAGCCTCAGGATCATTCAGAATCTTGGCAACCTGCTCATTGTGTGCCGGACGGAGAAGGAAGTTCACATCACGGAAGGCAGCATTGGCAAGCATTGTAAGTGCCTCAGGTTCAACCTTCAAAATGTCATGACCTTCAAAATTGCCGAGAGAGACATATTTGTCTGTCAAACGGTAATACTCGGTAGTGTCCTCACCGAGCTGAAACATTGGAGCGTATTTGAATTCCACCATTGTTTGTTAAAGTTATGTTGTTATGTTATCAGTCAATATCTTCCACAGGACCTGACTCTGCGCCACCGCCCTGCTGCATAAGGTATGCCTTCATGAATCCGTCGAGGTCTCCGTCGAGAACTCCCTGCGTATCTGCAGTGGAAAGTCCGGTACGGAGGTCCTTCACCATCTTGTACGGATGGAGCACGTAGGAGCGTATCTGCGAACCCCACTCGATGCGCTTCTTCTTGCCCTCGAGTTCGGCCTGCTTTTCCTGACGCTTCTTCAGTTCAATGTCATACAGACGCGACTTGAGGTTTCTCAATGCGTTCTGGCGGTTGTCCTGCTGCGATCTCGTCTCGGTGTTCTCCACCATGATGCCCGTCGGGATATGGCGAACCCTGACTCCCGTCTCGACCTTATTCACGTTCTGGCCGCCGTGGCCACCGGAACGGAAGGTATCCCACTCGAGGTCGGAAGGGTTTATTTCAATGTTGATGGTATCATCCACAAGAGGGTAGACAAAAACGGAAGAGAATGTGGTCTGCCGCTTTCCCTGGGCGTTGAACGGTGATATCCTCACAAGTCTGTGGACGCCGTTCTCAGCCTTAAGATATCCGTAGGCATAATCACCCTCGACCTGTATCGTGGCAGACTTGATTCCGACTTCATCGCCTTCAAGCAGTTCAGTGACAGTCATCTTGTAGCCGTTGCGCTCACCCCACCTCATATACATGCGCATCAGCATCGCAGACCAGTCATTGGCCTCAGTACCGCCAGCACCGGAGTTGATTGTCAATATCGCACCGAGGCTGTCGCCTTCCTCACCAAGCATATTCTTGAGTTCCAGCGCTTCCACAGCCTGCTCTGCCTGCCCATAAGCGGCATCCAGTTCCTTCATCTCATCCGACTCCACCACATCCTCGGCAGACATATCCATGCTGTCCTTCGCAAATTCATACAGGACATCCAGGTCATCTGTCAATGACGCAGCCTTGTCATAGTCCGTGACCCAGGCCTTAATGCCATTCATCTTCTTCATGAACGCCTCAGCTGCCTTCGGGTCTCCCCAGAAATCAGGAGCTTCAGTCTGTTTCTGAAGTTCCGCCACCTTCCTGCGCTTAGACTCGATGTCAAGGCATTTTGTCAATGCCTCCACTCTGTCATGCAATGCTTTGATCTGTTCCTGGTTAATCATATTTCTTCAATTTTCACGGCCGGCGGCAACACTTGTCCCCATACCCGGCCATGCAATCTACAAAGATAATCAGAATCCTGCTATATTTCACCAAAAACCGGCCCAACAAATTATAAGGGAGGATGAAAACTTCCGTTTTCGTCCTCCCAGAATCTTTCCTCAGTAAAAAGGATTGTCAATGTCTAATAGACTATGACCCGGTCATTTCGCCTCGGCGAAACTATGTATTACTTTTAGTAATCCTTAAAAAATAACTTGGTAATCTTTGCTCGTCTTTTCGGTCTATATTCCTTTTTTCATCAGTCGTGTACGTCCAGTACACTCCATCTTCAAAAAGAAATCTATTCTCGAAAATCCTTCACAAATCTTTACCAACTTATTTTTTAACGCTTACTATTTGCTGGCTTCAACAGAAACTTTTCTGAATTCCTTAAAGTCCTTCATAAGTGCAAGAGCAGCCTTACGTGCGCGTGCGCCTGCAGCCTTGTTACCCTTTTCTACCTGGGCTTCAGCGTTAGCAGCGAACTCCTCGTACTCTGCTTTGATTCTCTCAACAAGTTCTTTCATAATCTGATCAGATTTTTTTGTTAAACATATGTTCGTTTCAGTTTTTCACTTGAAAACCATGTGCAATTTATGTAAATAAACATTAATATCCAAACAAAAATCGGAAAATATACTTACTTACAGCACTTTAGAACACATATTTCAACATTGATTACACTTCACTTTCCGGAGTCTTCTTCTTTGCAGTGTTGAAAGAATTCATGGAGCGGTCAATGCCGATGGTTGTAAAGGCCTTGACACCATTTATGACCTGGTCACAGATTTCCGGCATGGCATTTTTCTCCTCATCACTCATCTCCCCAATGACGAAATTCACCTGTCCGCCCTTCTGGAAATTATTTCCAATGCCGATACGAATTCTCGGATATTCCTGAGTACCAATGAGTTCCTGAATATTCTTCAACCCGTTATGTCCTCCGTCACTCCCCTTCTTTCTCATTCTCAGAGTACCGAAAGGAAGATTCAGGTCATCACAGATTACAATGAGGTTCTCCATGGGAAGTTTCAACTTTGCAACCCAATATCTGACAGCGTTTCCGCTCAGGTTCATATAAGTCGAAGGCTTGAGCAGCGTTATGTTCCTTCCCTTGAAAGAAACTTCAGCCACATCACCATATCGTTCCGTGCGGAAAACAATATTGGATGCCTTTGCCCAGGCATCCAATACCATAAATCCTACATTGTGTCTGGTGCCTGCATACTCCGAGCCGATATTTCCCAAACCGACTACTAGATAATTCATAACATCAGAATGTATTAGTCAGGCTGGCAATGCCGCCTGATGTAAAACTGAATTAGGCCTCAGCTGGTGCTTCTGCAGCTGGAGCTGCCGGAGCTGCGTGATGTACGCCTTCCTCCATAAGTTCATCAAGAGCTTCCTCATACTCGATGTGAGCAGCAACCTGACGTGACGACTTAACGGTGCAGATGATTGTACCCTTAGGAGAGATAACGTTGATGTTCTCATACTTGAGATCACCGGCAACGATTCTCTTACCGATCTGGAGCTTGTTGATGTTGATAACGAGCTCGTCTGGAAGATCCTTCATGAGAGCGCTGACTTTCAGTTCGCGGACGAGTTTGTAGAACTTACCACCGGCACGCACACCGATAGCATGACCTTCAATTCTCACTGGAACCTTGATAGCGATAGGCTTGTCCTCAGATACTGCGAGGAAGTCTGCGTGAAGGCAGTTGTCCTTTACAGGGTGGAACTGGAGCTCGTGGATAACAGCATAAAGCTTTTTACCATTGCTGAGCTCGAGGTCAACGATGTAAGAAGCCGGAGTGTCGGTAAGACCCTTGAGGTCTTTCTCTGTAACTGTGAAAAGTACGTTCTCTACGCCTGCACCATAAACGTTGCATGGAACGAGACCCTGTTTGCGGAACTCTTTGATGACCGCCTTGTTGCCGACCTCACGGACCTGGCCTTTCAGTGTGAAATGTTTCATTTCGTTTGTTTGTTTAAAAATGTGTTACTCAGTCTTGGTCCGGCTGCCCGGACTAGACCCCATTGCACCAAAAGCTTTCACTTTTTCGCGGGCTTTTCTTTAAAAGGCCCAAAATGCGGCGCAAATATAGTGAATAATTTCGGGAAATGGAAAATAATGATGCGATTCTTTTTCTCATTGAAAGCATCTGAAGATTCGGAGTGTCATCCATCGTTCACCGACACGCAACCGCGGAGAAGTGGATTACGGGGTAACGCTACAGTTCCAGCTCAGCCGCCTTCAGTCCTTTGGCATTGACCTTCAGCAGGACAGGTCCTTCGGCATTGGCCTTCGAACGAACGATGACTGTGAGCTTTCCGGCGAACAGGTGCATGTGCGGGTGGTGGAACATCTCCAGCGAGCACGGGTCGCCGTTGGCGATGGCGCGGAACTCGCCGGCACCGGATACTGAGGCGAAGACCTCGCGCGTGTCAGTAGGGACTGTGTTGCCGTCCTTATCTGTCACACTTACAGTCACATACGCCAAGTCTTCACCATCACGGGCGATGGAAGTTCTGTCGCACTCCAGATGCAGGGCATACGGCTTGCCGGCAGTACGGACAGATTCCGAAGCTGCTACGTTGCCCTCGGCATCATAGGCCACGACGCGGAGTTCACCCTTCTGGTAAACCACATCATTCCACATCAGGCGGTAACGGCCCTCAAGTGCCTCATCCTGAAGACCTTCGCAAGGCGCAGACGGAGACAGCTTGGAGCGTCGGCCCTGGGAAACGCCATTCACGAACAGCTCGGCCTCAGGCCACGAAGTATAGACGTAAACCGGCGTCACCTTGCCCTCGCGATCAGGCCAGGTCCAATGCGGAACTATATGAAGCGTAGGACTTTCCGTATTCCAGATGCTGCGGTAAAGCCAGTAACGGTCCTTCGGAATAGAGGCCAGGTCAATGATACCGAACATTGAGCTGTGGTTTGGCCAAGCGTCCGTATCATAAGGACTCGGCTCGCCCAGATAATCGAAACCTGTCCATACGAACTGTCCCAATGTCCACGGATAATCCTCGGCCAGAGCCAGATCCACGTCAGGAATATTCGACCAGTTGCAGGCCTCCATGTCATAGCCGGAAGACTGGTGGTCGGGATGCATAACGCTGAAACCCTTCTCCACAGGGAAATGATATGTGCCCCTCGAACTTACCGTAGATGCCGTCTCGGAACCGAGCACAAGACCCTGAGGCAGCTGTTCATAACAATCCTTGTAGCGGAAAGTACGGTAATTGATTCCCGGGATGTCCAGCTGGGCCGCAAAACCGTTGGAAAGCACGCAGTTCACCTGGTCCATGCCGCAAGTGACAGGACGCGTCGGGTCCTCCCTGTGGCAGATGGACTGGAGGAAAGCCGCCGTCTTGTAACCCTCGGCACTGCATTGCGACGGAACCTCATTTCCGATACTCCACATGATTACGGAAGGGGAGTTCCTGAACGCGTGCAGCATGCTTATCATGTCGCGCTCGGCCCATTCATCGAAATAACGGTGGTACCCGTTCTCGCATTTCGCGTCATTCCACTCGTCGAAAGGCTCCACCATCATCATGAAACCCATTTCGTCACAAAGACTTACAAGCTCCGGGGCCGGCGTATTGTGCGAAGTCCTCACAGCATCGCAACCCATGTCCTTCAGCATAGTCAGCTGATGCCTCAATGCCGGTACGCTCACGGCCGCGCCGAGAGGACCGAGGTCATGATGATTGCAGACACCCTTGAACTTCCGGTGCTCGCCGTTCAGATAAAAGCCCTTCTCCGGAATGAACTCGATAGAACGGATGCCGAAACGCGTCTCATATTCATCCGTCACAACCCCGTCCACCAGGATGCGGGTCAATGCCTTATAGAGATACGGGTGCTCCGGCGACCAAAGCTTCGGCTCCTTCACCAGGAACTTCTGCACATGGCTGTCGCCCTTGTGGTACAATGCCACCGACCGCCTCGAAGCCACCTTTTCTCCTTCCGGAGAAATAATGTCCGTATAATATTCAATGTCAATGTTTTCCTTATCTGACACCAATGATATTCCCAGGGAAACCGATGCCATATCCTTATGCACGGAAGGAGTGGAAACGAAAGTTCCCCAAACAGGAATATGGGCCTTGGCGGAAGTACATACCAGGTGCACATTCCTGTAAAGGCCTGCGCCAGGATACCATCTGGAAGAAAAAGGAAGATTCTCCAGCCTGACAGCCAGGACGTTGGAGCCTGACTTGTTCAGGTATGGCGTGACGTCGCAGTGGAACGGGCTGTATCCGTAAGGCCAGAAACAGACCTCATGGCCATTGACATAAACCCTCGCCTCACTCATCGCGCCGTCGAACAGAAGTTCCGCCGTCATCCCATCTGGGACACTGAACTCTGTCCTGTACCAGCCGATGCCCACATACGGGAGACCGCCGGTTCGTCCCGTCTTGAGCGAAGCCTTCGTCTCCATATTCTGGACGATCTGAACATTCTGAAGGTCATTTTCAATGCTGAAAGGGCCTGTTATGGCCCAGTCATGCGGCACGCTCACCCTGTCCCATCCCGAGTCGTCATATGCAGGCATGAAAGCCCCGTCCGCTTCTCCGCGATGGAACCTCCAGCCGTCCTTCAGGCTGGTTTCCACCCTGGAAGAACGGACTTCTGCATGACACACTGACATTGGAATGACTGCTGCGCAAACGATTGCGACCAGATACGAAAACATCTTATTCAACATTCAATACCTCCTTGTTATCTTTCACAAAGATATAATACTCTCCGCAATCCAGGAAATTTTCGCCCTTGTTGTCCACGAAAGACAAGTCGCGCATCGGGTCGATTTCGAATGTGAACACCTCGGAAGTCCCTGCCTTAACCAGTCTCTTCTCGAAATGCTTGAGTTCTTTCACCGGACGGGTGATTCTGCAGACAGGATCGCAAATGTACCACTGGACAGTCTCCATTCCATCCACTTCGCTGGTATTCTTCACCGTCACCGTAGCTGTAACTTTTCCGTCCTTGGCAACCTTGTCGGCGGACAACGTAATCGGAGAATATTCGAACTCACTGTAACTCAAGCCATAACCGAACTCATACATCGGTTCTATCTGAATATCCTTGTACCATCCCTGCGTACCCCTTCTCGCCGGACTCCTGCGGTTGTAATAAATAGGAATCTGACCTGTGGTATAAGGGAAAGTCATCGGGAGCCGGCCTGAAGGATTATATTTTCCGCTGAGAATGCCGGAAACCGCCCTGCCGGCAGTGATGCCAGGCATCCAAATCTCCAGAAGAGCATCAGACATAGGGGCGATACGGGAAAGGTCCACCGGACGTCCGCTTGCGACAAGCACGACCACAGGTTTGCCCGCAGCCTTTATCCTGCTTAGGAATTCCTCCTGTACTTCAGGCAATGCAATAGATGACCTTGAGCAGTTTTCTCCGCTCCATCCGGTCCTCTCCCCCAGACAAGCCACCACGACATCCGCGTTTTCAGCAGCCTCCAAGGCAGCCTTTACGGAAGCCTCATCCATTTCCTCGAAACCGCAGCCCTGAGCGTAAACCACCTGAGCATCAGCGAATTCCTCTTTCATTCCAGTCAGAATCGGCACCACGTCAGCCGGCTTGCCACGTGCCACCCAGTTTCCGATAAGTTCCTTCTGCGTATCAGCCAACGGACCTACGACCGCTATCTTCGCGACACCTTTCAACGGCAGGACAGCATTGTCATTCTTCAGAAGCACCATGGACTCCTTCGCCATTTCCTCCGCATGCGCTACAGCCTCCGGCTGCAGATAAATCTCCTCCGCCGGACGCACGTCAATATACGGCCTCTCGAAAAGCCCGAGCCTGAACTTCAGACGAAGCACCCGCCTGACGCACTCATCCACCGTCTCCATGCTGACCAGGCCGTTGTCAATTAGTCCCGCAAGATTCTTCCGGTAAAGATCATCCATCATATCCATGTCAATGCCGGCGTTTATGGCCAATGCTGCCGCTTCGTATCCGTCCTTTGCCGCCCCCTGATTCGTCAGTTGGATTATCGCATCCCAATCGGAAACGATCATTCCGTCCCATTTCCATTTCTTTTTGAGGACATCCGTCATGGTATATTTGTTGGCAGAAGCCGGTATGCCGCTGATATTGTTGAAAGCACTCATCACCGTGGCAGCACCTGATTCAACTCCGGCATGGAAAGATGGAAGATAAGTATCCCACAATGCCTGATCTGATATTTCAGTATAAACATAGTCACGACCAGCCTCGGACGCGCCATATCCCACGAAATGTTTAAGACATGCGGCAATGCTGCCCTCCGCAGACAAATCATCGCCCTGATAGCCCTCAACCGCAGCCTTGCAGAACATTGACGTAAGATACGGGTCCTCTCCGTAGCCTTCCATCACTCGTCCCCACCTAGGGTCGCGGGCGATGTCCACCATAGGAGAAAATGTCCAATCCAATCCGCCATAGTAAGCCTCCTTTGCAGCATCCCGGCTGATTGTCCTGACAAGGTCGGGATTCCAGCTGGCCGCCTGCGCGAGCGGTACCGGAGCGATGGTGCGGTATCCATGTATCACATCATGGCCGAAAATCATCGGAATGCCCAGCCTTGTCTCCTCCATGCACCTTTTCTGCATCATGTTCCTGAGGTTCGCGTCATCAGAGAAATAAATCACGGACCCAGCCTCGGCAGGTACAGCGCCCGCCATTTCACGGAGATTGTTCTCCACTGTATTGCGGCCCAGCGTATACTGGTTAAGCTGCATAATCTTTTCTTCCAGAGTCATACGGGAAAGAAGATCATTGACCCTTTCCTCGACGGGAGCGGAAGAGTCCTTGTATAGAGGGGTTGCGTCCTTTTTTACGCGCGCAACGGCCGGCATGGCTACGGCGGCCAGTCCGGAAAGCGCAACAATTGCCGAAAGTGTCTTATTTTTCATTGTCATAAATGTGTGTTTTCTTATTGTAATAATCATGAATGATATACCATGCCTGTTTTCTCATTCCCTTATCCGAAACCAATCCTTTGCGGTTCCAGCCTTCCTGATTTACAGGATGAAAACGGAATGGCGACCTGAAATCAAATAATATCCACGGAGAAACTCCCGCAAGATTAGGGATTTTATCGAACATCTCAATATTCTTTCTATATTGGTCAGCCTGAAACTCTTCACTCCAAGAACTTGCCCATTCAGCATCTCCATGCTTTCCGTACTGTGCCTCACATCCGAATTCGGATATTATTACAGGTTTCTCCGGAGCAACATTCCATCTGCATTCGGAAGGCGCTACAGGCCATGGAGCATACCAGCCCATATATTTATTGAAAGAAACCACATCCAAGTCATTTATGAAGTCATCTTCAATTCTGAACTCTCCATATTCTTTCTTAAAATATACATTATCAAAAGCGGCAGTATAGAGCCGGGTAGAATCGATGCTTCGGGCAAATGCCAATTCTCTGCGAAGGAATGCATTTCTTGCCGGGGACGGACGGGTTTCGTTCGCGACGCCCCAGAAGCCGACTGCGCATCTGTTCTTGTCCCTGTAAAGCATCTCCGAGAACATGCGAAGAGCCTTGTCCATGGTAGCGGCATTCTCGAAATCGATTCCCTGCCATACCGGAATTTCCTGCCAGAGGATGATTCCCATCTTCTCGGCCATGCGGACAATGTACTCATTCTGAGGATAATGCGCAAGCCGTACCATATTCACGCCCAGAGCCTTGGCCTCAGAAAGGAGCATGGCGGCATCCGCCTCGGAATATGCCCTTCCCATGCGCTGTGGAATCTCCTCATGGAAAGAGATGCAGCACATGAACGTCGGTTTTCCATTGACGAGGATACGGGTTCCGTCCACATTGATGTTCCTGAAACCAATCTGCTCTGAAACGGCATCACCCGCGCCGGACCAGCCGGCCGGGGCATAAGTCAGGGACACATCATACAGCTTGGGCGATTCCGGGCTCCAGCGCTGAAGTTTCTTCACGCGGAAGGACAGTTCCCCGAATCCGTCCTTGTCCAGTTCCAACGTCTTCGAGACGTTCAGTTCCGGAATACTCAGCATAACGGCAGAACCTTCAGGAACAGCATCAGACATGCGTACATAGGCATTGATCCTGTCCGCCTCATTCTTGTCCAGCTGGACTTTATAATCCTTGATATAGGTCTCCGGCACGGAAACGAGCATCACGTCGCGCGTGATTCCTCCGTAATTCCACCAATCGAAAGACATTGCAGGAATGGCATCAGGGCTCCTTCGGTTATTGGTCTCGACCACCAGAAAATTGTCCCCAGCCACGACATTGCCGGTGACATCTATCTGAAACGGCGTGAATCCGCCTTCATGGGATGCAATGCGCTTACCATTGAGGTAAACCGTGCATCGGTAGCTCACCGCACCAAAATAGAGATACAATTTCTTTCCGAACGGAACGCCGTCAGACGAGAAGTGCCGGGCATACCACACGGTACCTTCATAGTATTGGAGCTGAGGGAGTTGGCTATTGAAATCGCCTGGGACGTCAAGCCGGAGTCCGCCGTCGAACGAATACTCGAAAAACTCGTCTGCTTTCGCAGGCTTGCGGTTCTCCCAGACCTTTTTCCCGCGTCCCTGGTCGTAAAGGTCAATGATGGCGTCCCATTTGCCGTTCAACAACTGGAAATCACGTCCATAGACATTGACCATAAGGTCGGGATTGCCGTAGGTTTCTTTGTCGCCGGCATTCAGAGGAAAAGATGCCGCGCATATCAAAATGGCCGCAGCGGCAAGATTCACAAATTTCATCTTACAATATTTCATATTTATACAATGCAAAGGTATTCTCGGAAGGAAGGGTGAATTTCACGAATCCGTCTTCATCCACGACTGTATCGAAGGCTTCTCCATCACCTGTGACGGGTGAGAAACCGACTTTCTGTCCTTCCTCCAGCCACGTCTTGACTGCGCATGTCATCTCCTCATTTTTTTCACGGAGCACAAGCACGAATCCCGTGCGGTTCCCGGCAGAAACCGACTGGAATCCGGTCCATGACTTTCCGTCCGGCTCATCACCTATCGGCAGGATTGTGCCCTGATGAAAATCATTCATCACACTCTTGTAGGCTTTCACTACTGACGACAGGGCAAACGCTTCTTCAGGAAGATTCGAAGCCTCCATCCAGGCAAGCGGCTGCCCCGCCATGGCAACGGCGAAAACATACGGGAATTCATACAATGCCGGTGCGAACGGGTCACCTGAGTATTTGTCAGCGTTCCGCCATTTGTTCAAAAACTCCGTCTGGAGACGTTCAGCAGGAACGTAACGGCTTAGCTGCCAGATGTTTCTCAATGTCCAATAAGGATAGTAGTTCTGCCAGTCGGTGTATCTGTTCTCCAAAAAGATGTTGCCATATTCATTGAGAAAATGATAGCCTCCGCGGCGTCCGGCGGTCACATCGAGATTGAAGACCACTTCATTGCCCGTCTCCGCCAGTACGGTATCGAAGAATTTCCGCAGGTTCGTCTCCGCTTTCTTGGTCGGAATGGAGAGGCCGTCGATCTTGAACACCTTGATTCCGTACTCATCATATAGTTTCACGACAGCATCGGCATCCTTGCGCCAGTCCGCGAAGTCATTCTGGATGCTGGGATTGAACCAAAGTCCGATTTCGATACCCAGTTCCCGGGCCTTGTCCATGACAGGTTTCAGGCCGTGAGGATATTTTTCCCTCGAAGGAGTCCAGTAGAGAGGATTGTCCCAAATATTCTTGAAAGAGCCTTTGGCGAGGGCGGAATTGGGACTTTTGCCTTCCTGCCATCCGTCATCTATCTGGAAATGAGTCACTCCCAAACGGGCGGCCTTTTCCAGTTCGGCGATACAGAACTGTTCATTGACCTTGGAATCCTGGCTTCTGTCGCCCCAGGTATTCATCATTATCATCTCGTCACGATCGGCATGGTGCTCACGGATATGCTTCTGGTAATTCCGTAGGGCCAGGAGTGGCGACAGTTCGCCTTTTCCGAACACTCCCGTCACGCAGGAATACAGGCGCACCATGTCATCGCCGACGGCATCTTCACCGGAAATGCCGATCCCGGCGACGGTGAATTTCCCTGACTCGCAGATGAAATCAGCATCGGGACTGCCCAGCTGCACTGCAGAGCATGGCGCTTCCTTCAATATGAAAAATCCGTTCTCATCGCGGGCGTCGCGGGCGAAAAGGAGATTCCCCCTGTAGCCGGTCTTGCGGTACGGTATGAATGAATGTTCCGCGACCAGATTGTTGTTCCAGTCCGTAACGTCAAAGAACTCCACCACTTTTACCTTCCAATGCATTCCTCCCGGGTAGAATCTTTCCAGATACCTGGCCTTGTTTTCCTGGCCTCGACGCATATCCGAGACTGATTCTATATTCTTGTTGTCCGCCACATTGCCGGCCGACTGTTCTTTTCCGGCGGAGATTCCGCCGACATAATTGTCACAAGCGATGGCCGGACATCCTTCATAAACCCTGAACACCCTGCGCACACGGACATCATCAATAGAAAAAGTGACTTCCGCTTCCAGATGTTCCGGACGGATGCCGTCGGACTGTACTTCACGCACTGTCAACTTGCCGTCAGCGGCTGCCCCGGAAGACTGTCCCACCGCCAAAGCGGGATCCACGGTATTGCTGACAAAGACGCGCCCCGTAGTCTTGTCCTTCACATAGGCATTGGTCAAATTCCCGCCGTTCCAACGGAACGCGCGTTCAATCAACGCATTGCCGACGAAGAGCGTATCGCAGGAGAGACGGGCGTAGCCCTTGTCCGACGCCGGTGCATTCTTCAACATCTTGTTCGGAAGGTTGAAGTTCTGATTCGAAAGCGGAACATCAGTCCTGCCGGCGCCGGCCTCCATCATACGCTTGAGTTCAGGCAGATGGTGCTGATAAACTCCGCGCGGCAGGCAGTCATTTTCTATACATAGCGCTGCGGCCATGCCCACGACCTCGCCCATCATTCCGGTAGTCCTCATGACACGCACGGTTCCCAATGCCACATGGGTGCAGCTGATGTCCCGTCCGGCCATGAAAAGGTTCCCGATGTTACGCGAATAAAGGCAGCGGTATGGAACCGCATAAGGATGAATCCAGTCATGCACGGTCGCGGACTTGAATTCATTGCCCGGAAATTTCCCGGAGTTTTTCGGATCGGGGAAATGCAGGTCAATGCTCCAGGTGGTGGTAAATGACGCATCTTCATGCTCAATGTCCCTGTCAATGTCCTGCTGAGAAAGGACATAATCGCCCAAAAGCCTCCTGGACTCTCTTTTTCCGGCAATATAAGCCACCCAGTCCAGGCTTCTGTCAGCATAAGCGGCATCGCCCGAATGGTTCTTGAGCCAGCTCCAATTCGAATATATCACCAGCAGTCCGTAATCGCGGACTCTCTCGGCGTCTGTAATCTGGTTCCGGTTCATGCCGGTTTCCCAGGTCCACTCGCCCATCGTCACCCTCTCGCAATTCGAAGCATTGAACTCCACGCCATAGGAGAACTCCGGGAAGACGGTCTTCTGAGGACATTTCCTGGAATACCACTGGACAGAAGCGCCCATGACCATATCATCAGCTTTCACAGGCGCGGACCGTTCACCATATTCGGCCCGAGACTCGCGGCCCATCGTCCAGTCGGCACCCGCCAGAAAACCGACAGTGCCGTCACCGGTGCAGTCCGCGAAAAGCCTTCCACACAGACGGACTTTCTCTCCGGTTTCGATGTGCACAGCCGTAACAGACTCTATCTCAGAAGCTTTCGCATCCACAGCAATCACATGATAAGGAGCATACAGGTCAATGTTTTCCTCCGCATCTATGAACTCCTGCTTTTTCCAATCCTGATAGCTCTCGGCCGGACGGGCATTGCCTTTCTCCGTATGCCCGAATTCCCGGATCATCCTTCCAAGCCCCTTGTACGGTTCCATCTCCACGTAACCGCCGAGGTGCACGCGAATCTCCGAACTGTTGTTGCCGCCCAGAACCGGCCGGTCATTCACGAGAGCGACCTTCAACCCGTTCCTCGCAGCAGCCGCAGCAGCGCACATGCCGGCAATACCGCCTCCTGCAACCACGAGATCATAATTTTTGTCAATGCTTTCGCGCTTGATACTCCTAAACTTCTGAATGTCAGCCGGTTCCGGGGCGCCACCACGTGTAAGCAACACGGCATCGCATCTGCCGTCGAATCCGGTCATGTCATGCAGACGTATCTCCGTGCTGCCGCCTTTTACGGTCACTGCGCCGGCATACTGCCATTCCCATGAATTGCCGGTCACGCCCAGATCATTCGGAAGGGTCTTCCCTCCTACCGCCACACGGAATACGCCAGGGCCCTTGCCCGAGTGCCACGGAGAGGTCCAGTTGTATGTACGGACCCAAACATGCCACTCTCCTTTTTTCAAGTCAATGTTCGTGCAGGCATCTTCGACAGGCACGCCCATGCCATGAGCCAGAAGATATGGCGACCCCATCTGGTCCATAAACTGCTGGTCGACTTTCCAGCCTCCTTTTTCCGTGAAGCTCTCGGCCTCGACCAGAACATCCCGTCCTTCGCATGTGAAGACGGACAACGATACTGACAGCAATGCTGCCAAAAACAAATGAAGAAAAATTCTATTTCGCATCCGGATTCATTTTAAAATCTGTAGGTGACTGCCCGAAATGACGTTTGAAGCAGACACTGAAATACTTAGGGTTGGCAAAACCTGTCATTGTGGATATTTCCGCGACAGTGTAGTCGGACTCGGAGAGGAGCTGGCTCGCACGTTTCAGACGGATATCCAGGATAAATTCCTTTATGGACATTCCCGTAAGGTCATTGAGTTTCTGATAAAGACGGGTGCGGCCTATCGCCATGTCCGAAACGAAATCATCCACTCCGTACTCCTCATTTTCCAGATTCTCTTCAATGAAGCCCACCGCCTTTTTCAGCAGTTCTTCGTCCACGGAAGAAATGGCGATATGAGACGGCTCAGCCACGAACTTCTTGCTGTACAGTTCTTTGAGCCTGTTCTGATTCTTTATGAAGTTCGATATCTGCTTGTGCAGGTAATCTATGTCCACCGGTTTGCTGATAAAGACATTGGCCTCGCATTCAAGCGCTTCTATTCCCGCTTTATGGTTTTCACCGAGAGCGGAAAGGGCGATGATAGGAATATGGGAAGTCTTGATATTGGAACGGATACGACGGCAGACTTCGAATCCGTCGACCTCCGGCATCGCAAGGTCAGTTATGACCAACTGCGGCATGACCTTTTCCACCTTGGCAAGTCCGTCCCGTCCGTTGATTGCCGTATAGACATTGTAATAAGGAGAGAGCCTCTGCTCCAGATAGTTGCGCAGCTGGGCATCGTCTTCCATGACCAGAATGTCATAAGTCTTCCTTTCCTTCCGGCCCGAGGTCTTCTCATTCGCGTCGAGGTAGGAAATCATGTTGTCAATCTCTGCCGCAGCATAATCATATGCCTTTCCTTCCCCGGCCGAATCCCCGGCCGTCACATCCTTGCACGGAACGAAAGGAAGCAGCACGACAAACGATACCGTGGAATCAGTAGAACGGACAGAGATGCTGCCCTTCATATCTTTCACAAGTTCCTTCACTATCGCCAGGCCCAGACCTGTATGGGTACCGAATCCGGTCTTCACCGGACCATGGTTGTTGAACGGTTCGAAAAGAGTGCCGACCTCATCTTCAGGAATGCCTTTCCCGCTGTTGGTGACCACGAACGACAGCCATTCAGCATCGGCAGGTGCGCCCGAATCAGGAATTTCCTCCTGTGCGGCACGGCCCACCCGGACGCTCACATATCCGTTCTCCGTCGTGTATTTGATGGCGTTCGAGAACAAATTTGTAAACACTTTCTCGATTACGTCATAGTCGAACCGGGTGTCGAAACTTTCCATCTGCGAGATGAATTCGGTTTCTATGTGGTGTTTGCCGGCATAGAACTCGAAAAGCGAGAAAATATTGTCCACGAACTTGATGATGTCTCCCGGCTTGCAGTCCAGCGGCACCTTCAGGGTCTCTATCTGCCTGAATTTCAGCAACTGGCTGATCATGTGCTGGATACGGACCACATTCTTGCTTATGAGTTCCACATAGCTCCTGTACGGCGCATCCATCGGAATCAGGCTGTCCAGCTGCTTCAGAGGGTCGATGACAAGTGTCAGCGGAGTCTTCAGATCGTGGGAGATGCTGGTAAAGAAATTGATTCTCGCCTGTGTCAGTTCATTGAGGTCCTTCTCCCTCTCCTTTTCCAGTTCCAGTTGCTGCTCCAGCATCTTTCTCCTGGTCATGTACGCCCACACATAATATGCGGACAAGATGATGAGCAGAAGATAAACGGCATACGCAAACGGTGAAAGCAGCGGATATGGCTTGACCTTGAAAGACAACGAACTGACATGGTCTCCCCAGACGCCGTCATTGTTGGCCGCCTTCATCTGGAAGGTATATTTTCCCGGAGGGACATTCACGAAACGGACATGTTGCTGGTTCTTGGGCAGTACGGTCCAGGCATCTGAAATGCCGAGCATCCTGTAGGCATAGGTATTCCTGTCCCGCTCCAGATAGCTGTTGCAGGAGAATCCTATGTCGAAATTCGACTGTTTGCTGGACAGCTTGATCACGCTGCCGCGCCCTGACTGCCCGTCCAACGTGGCTACGGCCTGTCGCAGCGGATATCCTTCCTCTCCAGGGACAACCAGATGTCCGTTCACGCTAAGTCCCGTGAAATAGACACGTGGTTTCTGAGGATTGGTATGGAAACGCCTCGGATTGAACATTATGAATCCATTGGTCCCGCCGAACAGCAGTTCCCCGTCTGAACCGGAATAGCAGGAACGCACATAATACGCTCCGCACCTGTTGGGAATGTCTATTCCGGCACGCCTTATCTCCCCATCTTTCTGGCTGTAGCAGAACAGGCCGGCGTCGGTACTCATCCACAAATTTCCTGAAGATGTGTCTTCCAGGATTCCGAAAACCATGCGGTTCACGAAATCGCCGTCCGAATTGGAATTGAAATTCGTATAGGTACCGTCAGGCGCCAGCCGGTTCACGCCGCCACCGCGGGTGCCGAACCATACGCCCGAAGACATTGTCCTGCAGAAACAGCAGATGTTGTTCGCCGAATGCGGATAGTTCTCAAGATAATGCCTACGTATCAATTTTCTCGCGGCAGGAGCCAGGACATATACGCCGTCATGGGTCATGAGCCAGAGATAACCGGAAGCATCGTGGTACAAGGTCTCCACTCTCAGCCTTATCTTATGCCCCGCGTCATCATGAAAAATCACGTTTTCCACCTTTCCGGTCCTGCGGTCCCAGAACATCAGTTCCGCATCAGGATCGGTAAGCCAGAATCCTTCATCCCCCTCCGGTTCGAAGTCATACACAGAGAGAAGCTGACGTGTACCGGCATTGTAAACAGGCAAAGTCGTAACCTTGCCGGTATTCATGTCTATGGTGCTGATACCGCCATTGAAAGCAGCCGCATACATCAGGTTTCCATCCGGGCGCAGCCGCTTTATCATGCCGGAAGGCAGCGACTTGTCACCGCCCGTTCCCTGCTTCCATCTGGAGAATGAATTGTCCGCCCTGTTCCATCTGAACAGACCTCCGCCTTCGGTTCCGATCCAGATGTTTCCTTTGGCATCTTCTGCATACGTGCTGACAATCGGGAAGTTAAGGCCTCCCGGCGTAGGCTCCATATATCTGATTTCACTATCATTGAACGTCTGATAGGCAAGCTTTCCGCCGTATGTACCTATCCACACGCCGCCGTCCGGGTCGGGATATATCGACCATACCGAATTGTTCGGCAGGGAATATTTGTCCAGCAGGTCCGATGTCAGCAATTTGGTTTCGCCGGATGTTATATCTGTAAGCAACAATCCCGACTGGGTGGCAACCCAAACTATACCATCAGAATCAATATACAATTCCTTGGCATTACTGGAATGCCCATATTCTTCCGGCAAATTGAATGTACCTTCAAGCTTGCCGGCCTTGTCGAGCACATATAGTCCGTCGTTACGCGTCAGCACATATACGTAAGACGAATCCTCTCTGACATCGCACACTACGGCATTGTCGTCACCCAGAACGGCAAAGTCCTCATACTCACCGTTTTCGATACGCAGCAACCTGTTATACGCCCCCACATAGACATGGCCGGAAGAACACGACAGATGAAGCGTGAACGGTGTCACCCTCACGGTATCCGGCAACGGATATTTTCCTGTCGTCCTGCCATCTTCGAAACGGACGACCTCGTCATTCAGTATCAGCCACAATCCTTCACGCGCGTCAGCCTCCATCGCCCCAACGTCACCATCCAGCACAAGTTCAAACTTCTGCTGCATATAGTCGAACATATACAGTCCGGCACTTGTCGCCGCATAAATGGTATTGTTCCTGTCCGACACCAGCTTCCTGTAATCGACAGGCGCCTGATGCGGCCCGTTGACGGACATGTTCTTGAACGTATGTCCGTTGTACATGAACAATGCGTCAGTACCGCTGAACCATATCCTGCCGATGCTATCTTTCACGATGCTGTTTATACCTCCGTAATAGGAAGTTTCCGGCATCTGATGGAAGCGGTAATTCTTCGTATCGACAGCGTATGAGGCAACAGACACCAACGCCGATAATATAATAATAATCAATCTCATGCCAATATGCGTTTTCTCTAAGCAAAGATAATGAAATCTATTCGTTCAAAGACTGCAATTCCTCAATATCCACGACCGTACGAGGCGCAAAACCGTCGCCGCGCACATATTTGTCAATGCTGCGGAGCAACTGCTGTGCAGCAGGTCTCTTGTCAATGTCCTTTTCCGCGTCCACCGCCAGGACCAGCAATTTTCCGCCAGAGACCGAAGCCTCGAACCCTATGCCGAGTTTCCTGTTGCTGTCGAAGCTGTCAATCACCTGGATGAACGGAACTATTCCGGAAGGGAAGTCCTGAAGGTCCATGACTTTGGCATATTCCAGGATGTCCCACCACTGCCAGTCCGTATGGTACGACGTAGGAAAATCTGCAAACATGCCCATGTCATCGTGCATGAGACAGCCCATTGTCATAGGAGGCCATGCGAACATGATCGGATTCCAGAAATGGTTATGGAACACCGACTTGCGGCCTTTGGTTTTCGACGGGTCAGGCATCCACACCACTTTACCTCCTGCAGAAAGCCGGGCTTGAGCAGCACTATCCAAATCCTTGGTGTACAAGACATTGTCATCAGACGACGGCATCGCAGCACGAGGATACACCCAGATTTTCCAGCTATTTGTCAATGTTTTTCCGGCATTGACCGTCAATGTCAGTTCACGCGCACCGGAGACATTGAGCCGCGTCAGCGGGATCTCGATCTTGCCGGCAGCGGACACATCGTATGAAGGGAAATCATGCTTGCCGGCATTGCCGTGAGCCAGGATTGTTCCGTCCTCGCCTGAGACAGCCCACTTCACATCGGCTTTCTTGAACGGGCGGTCGCTATAATTGTAGACCTCAACACGTCCTCTGAAGACTTCATCATTGAAATAAGTGCTCTTTTCATATCTCAGGAGCACCACGGACGGAGCGCAGAAGGACCGCCACTGTTCAGGGGAAACCAGCCCCTTGGAATCCCAGAACGGATCCAGGATTCCTACCGGCGCATAGCCCTGTCCCGTAAAATCATTCAATGACAGCAGCTGGAATCCCGCCGACAGCGAAGAACGGTGCAATGCTTCCATCACAGCCTTGTATTCCAATACTGTCAATGCTCCCGAGGCCTGGAAAAAGTCCTTGGCCTGCCATAGCATACCGTTGTCTTTCAGCATATTGCGCCATAGCTCAAGGTTGCGCGCACGGACAGGTCCGTCGAATTTCGGTATCTCGTCAAAATCAGGATACATGCATCTCTGACCTGATTCATGGGAGATTACCGGAACATCCACATCCGATGCCACGTTCACGTCCCAATCTGTTCCCGGACGTCCTTCATAAACCTTGGCAGCCCCTTTGGGTGTATCTTGTGATATGTAATATTGATCTGACGGAATTCTGGTCCTCGCCGTGGAACCGCTGTACAGATGCCTGGAATCAAGCTTTTCCGCAGTGGAGGTCAATTCCTCGATAAAATCGAAATTGCCCTGGATCTCATTGCCGTTGCAGTAAAGCAGGAACGACGGATGATTGCCGTATTCTTTCAGGATGGCCCTGATTTCCCTCCGGAAGAAATCATAACGACTCTCATCAGGCAACGCATCCTTTCCCCACATCGGCATTTCTATCTCCAGATATACGCCCGCCCTGTCGGCTGCACGGAAGGCCGCATCGGGAGGACACCATGAATGGAAACGCATGTGGTTCAGACCATAAGACTTGACTATCCGCATTATCCTCTCCCAAGGAGCATCCTCCACAGGAGCATGGCCGGTTTTCGGGAACACGGCATTTTCGACGGTTCCGCGCAGATGGATACGATGGCCGTTGACCATTATATGATGGGCATCTCTTCCGACGGAGCGCATGCCGAAGGTGGTTTTCACGGCATCTGCCGATGAGGAATCATTGACCGGACACAGAGTACATTCCACAGTGTAAAGGTCCGGATGGAACTCATCCCACAGGAATACCTTTTCCCCGTCAGGAGCAAGGGCAATTTCCTTCTCCGCTACCAAAAGGGAGTCGGAGACATGCAAAGGCAGGCTGCTCGTGACAACCCGCCCGTCAGGACATGTGACGCGGAACCGGGCCACAGCTTCGCATGGTTTTCCGGTCATGCAGGACACCGCCAGCCTCGCATTGACACTGCCGGACTGCAATTGCGGATACAACTGAAGGTCCTCAATGCCAAGCGGTTCCAAAGCCATGAGCTTTATCTCGCCGAGGATTCCGTTCCAGTTTATTTGTGTAAACTCGGTGTGGGCGTGATCCCATTTGTGGGTGTCATATTGGAATCTGTTGTCGATACAGATGGTGATACGATGCGTCTTTCCCGGCGTCAAGAACGGCGTCAGGTCATGCCTGTGAGGTACGCTTATGTAATCGCAACGGCTGACTTCCTTGGTATCGACCCACACCGAGCTGAGCCAATGGGTGCGTTCCAGATACAGCACGATACGTTTTCCGGCCCATGACGCAGGAATTTCGATATCACGCTGATACCATGCCGGAGACATATATTCATACAGACGGGTGAGCCTGTCCACATAAGAATATGGATTCTCATAACCTATCTTGTAATCATCGGTAATGCCGGGAAGAGTGATGACCTCCTGAAGTTTGTGATTGTATCGCGGAGACAGGGACCCCCGGCGGAAATCCATGACATCTGTCTGGAATCTCCACTCTCCGCTCAAATCCATCACTTTCTGCGCAGATATATCATTGGCACACAATGACATAATCCCGGCGACAATCGCGAGGACAGAGTATTTGATGTTCATCCGTTATTTTGCCGACGGCGCTGTCTGAAAATCTTTCATTATAGTGACCTTGTACGGGTTGCGCACTGCCTCATGAGCAGCATTCTGCGCTACGGCTTTCTTGCCGTCATTCACAGTCGCAGGAGCATAGGAATTACCTGTCACCTTCTTTCCGGAAATCGCTTCGAACCAGGTGCAGGCAGCGGTGTAACGTCCATAATTGACCTTCAGATGGTATCCGTCGCGGTTCATTTTGTCTCCGATATAGGAAGTGCGGGCATTCTGTATGGCGGTTCCTGACGGCACCAAGACATCGAACTTATTGTCTTTCAACGCATTCTTGGTCGCTGTCACGATAGCCTCATACATCTGCATCTGGTCGCTTCCGTATTTCGGGAATTCGCCATGGTCGGAATCCGAAGAATAAGCCCAGGTCTGGTGCCACACCAGCTTGAAGTCCTTCTTCGGTGCATACCTCCGGAAATATGATATCAATGACTTGAGATATGGATTATATGTATCGTATTCACCGGATTTTCCGCTCGCCTGCTGAAGGCTGATATAATCCCACGGCTCATCCAGAAGCGCATCGATGAGTTTTGTTTTCGGGGTATTCGTCTTCTCGCCGTCGACGATTTTCCTGTAAGCATATTCTGCCTTGTCCGACACGGAATTGTTGTAATGCCTTTCCAGCGAACAGCCTGGGATATACATATTGCCGATCACGACCTTTATCCCTGCAGCATCGAAGAGTTCGTAAAGATATTGCTCCACAGCATCTTGGGAGAAACTGTTGCCGATTGCGAGTATCCTGATGACCCAGTCATCCTTCTTTTCGGCAGTTCCATGAGTCTCTGAAGGAGTCTGCGCCGGAGAACATCCGGCAGCGGGATATGATGTAACTGCAAAGAATCCCGCAAAGAGGAGTCCGCATATTTTTCCGTACAATGATTTCATAAACGATTATTGTTTCAGTGTCACTTTTGACAGTTTGAGCCAGCCGTCGGATGTATAATTTCCTTTTGCCGATGTAAAGATACCAATCTTTTTGGTCTCTGACGCATAATCCACGATTCCGACAGCCCAAGTATACTCACCGGGGGCAATGCCGTCGGCTTTCACAGTGAAAGAATATTGCTTCGGAGAGCCCTTTATCCACTCATGCGGCTGGGCCTCCTCATCGTAGAACAGCTTGACCGGCTTGCCGGAAGCGTCAAGGAGGGCGAAAGCCACCTTGTATTTACCCACGAAAGGCTTGAAATTGGTAGGACAATATGCGTATCCGACATTGGCCCACTTATGGACGATTTCCTCTGTTTTTCCCGCAGTCAGTTCCTTCGGAAGAATCACTTTGGCCGGATAGAGCCTGTAGTTTCCGTCCTTTATGAACTGCTCGACCAGGTCATATGCTTCGTTGAACCATGACCATGTCTCACTGACGGTGACATTGTCATTGTACCGGAAATCCATCATGTTCGCACGAGCTTCGCGCGCCATGTCGAATTCACCTTTCCTCACGTCGCCCCAGTCTTTATATCCTTCTGATTCCCAGCGCATAGGAGCATCACCATGAGAGGCTTTCACCCAGCCGCCTTCGGCAATTATCGGAACAATGTTGCGGTACTTGGCCGCTATGTTCTTTTCCCATGACCCGTAGTAAGTCTTCATTCCGAAGGCGCCGCTGCCGATTCCGAAACCTTTGTTCACAGCTGACTGGACCATGTCCTCGGAATCAGGATTCACACCGTCTGTAGTAGAACCGAGAGAACGGTGATAGTTTATGAAAATCGGAATCTTGAACTCCTTGGCAAAAAGCGACGTAACCCATTCAAACACAGGCTTCTTGGGAGTTTCATCACCTGTAGAGTAGATGCAGCTGTGATATTCGCCCCATTTTCCGATGCCCACGCCATGCACGAATTCATAATGGTCAGGGTCATTGATTTCCTGTGCAAAGTCATGAACGAACTTTTCGTAGCATTGCTGGAAAACCGGATCATCCGGATATGGAGACCACACTTCCATCGAGCCTGTCTTGGTGGCATATCCTTTCGCACCCTTGTCCCGCACATAGAGAGGCGTGCAGAACTCATGCTTGTCACGGCTGTCGATGCCATAGCCGAAGCCTACGCGCATGTTACGTTTGCGTGCTTCCGCAATGAGGCTCTTATATCGCTGCGCATAGATGGTATTGCATCCTTCCTGCCACACGTAGACACCCTCTTCCGGGTTCAGCTGTCCCCACGAAGTCCTTATCAGCAAGGTACTTGCATATTCCGAGACATTGACCGGACCGACGGATGATTCCATGGAGTCATATCTCTTCCAGAAATCGGAGAGGTCATTCCCCAGTCCCGCATAAAGGACCCAGCCGCAAAGCGGATTCCTCAGTACGGTAGTCTTGTCCGGCGTGATGTTGATTGTCTCATAACTGTCCGGATTGTGTGACGGGCCATCCTCTCCTTTTTCTCCGGAGCAGGACGAAAGAATCCATGCCGAAGCAGCGGCACATATCATCAAGTTCTTGATATCCAATTTCATAATAACATTATTTAACATTGACCTTGGTAATTTTCAGCCAGCCTTCCGCAGTTATTTCGCCTCTGGTCGCGAGCTGGATTGCCGGCTTGTCGCCGTCATCGGTATTGACTATGGCCACAGCCCAAGTGTATTCACCCGCAGGGACATTGACAGTGACATCTGTCTTGTAATCAAACACTTTGGCATTGACCCAAACTGAAGGCTCGCATTGTCCGTCGACTTGGATCTGGGCGACTTTGCCGGTCTTGTCGAGGAGTGCGAAGGCTACCTTGTAGCGATAGTTCCACTGCGGAAGGTTGTTCGGAAAATAGCCCCATCCCATGTTCTTCCATCTGTGGGTGAGCGTCACTTTGGTGCCTTTGGACACCTGTTTCGGAACGCCGGTCTGCTCAGGATAAAGCCGGTATCCGCCTTCGGCAGTAAATTGCTGGACCAATGTAAATGCATCAGTGAACCAGGACTCGGTTTCCGCACCGACGCGGAAGTCCATCATATTCACCTTGGCCACTTTACAGTCATCGTATTCTCCCTGGCGCACATCTTCCGGATGACCCTTGCGGTATCCCCTGGAGTCATTCCAGTAACTGTGCTGGCTGACAATCCAGCCGCCTTCCATTATTATCGGACGTTTGTACATCCATGAAGCAGCATAAGCACGCTCCCAATCCCGGTAGTAATCGCTCATGCCGAATGCGTCCTGACGCAGACAATAGCCCTTGCTCACGGCAAGATTCAGAAGTTTCTCGCTGTTCGGATTGGCAGCTCCGTCGCTTGCGGGATGACCTATTACCCTGTGATAGTTGATTGCAAGCGGAACGGCGGTGAAGTATTTGGTATAAACATCTGTAATCCAATCCATTACCTCATATTTGAGACGCTCCGTATTCTCGGTTACGGCATTGCCGTTCTCATAAACGACATTGTGTCCCTCGCCCCATTTGCCGAGGCCGTAGCCGTCGATGAACGCAGTCTTCTCAGGGTCATTGAAATCCTTGGCAAGTTCCGCAATGAACATTTCATAGTATTTCTGGAAGACAGGATCCTGCGGATATGGTGTCTTGCGCTGCGGGTACTTGGCGTTTTCCAGCCAATAGGTGGCGCCATGGTCGAATACGAACTGCGGGGTGTTTTCTCCCTGGTCGCGTCCGTCCACGACTACGCGGAACGATATGGGAAGTCCCCTGTCAAGCGCGCCGTGAATCATCTTGTAGAGTTTTGTGGAAGGGTCTCGCCAGGCATAGACGCCTTCCTGCGGGTTGAAGGTGCGCCAGTTAGTCCTTATGTAACAAGCTGAAGCATAATCACGTACCATGACATTCTTTCCCAGCTCCGAAACATAGATTTCCTTATCCCAGTCAGATGGTTCTCCTGACCCACTGCCGTACATGACCCATCCGTTGAGAGGGTTGTGGAGCACAGTCTTCTTGTCGGGGTTGAATTTTATCACCGTCAGGTCTCCCGTGTTGTCAGAGCCGTCGCCTGCCCCGGAAGTCTCCTTGGAGCAACAGCACAGCGAGCACAGTGCCAGAAGCACCGTGCCCACAATTGCTGTCCCTGAAATCATTTTTTCCAGTTTGATATTCATAGAACTACTCACTACGTTTCTCCATCCATATTCTCATGTTACGCAGGTCAAAGATAATGAAATTCGTACCACTTGGAATCTTGAAATAATTACCACGAAGGTATGATCCTCCTTCCATATCCATCCACTTGCCCAATGTAACGCTCTGGTCATAGTTCGAACCGGTCCACACAGGAGCAAACACATAAGAGTTGTTTACCGTATATGCATTGCCGTTATTGTACCCATCCACTTTAAGATTGGAAATAATAGCAAAATCCGTACGTCCTGAACCAAGGACTCCACCGGTGTAGACAAGAATCTGAGGATCCGCCAGTGACACTTTACATTTCAGGTCTTTACCCGCTGCAGACCAACCCACAGATTCGCCACGACCATAAAGTTTATCCACAGTTGTAGTTATATATGCATGTCCGTTATCTCCATCCTGAGGCGTTTTAAGATTAGGATACCATGAAACCGTGAACGGCTTGAGGTCGGTCGCCGGTGAATAGATGGTCGCCTTGGCGGTCTTCATATTCACGACCACGCGGTACTGTCCTGCAGATGTGATGTTCCATGCGAACGGCTCTTCCTGCATGGTGATGTCGATGGTCTTGCCGTCCTGAAGCGCAGTCTTGCCGTCCTTAGGTGCGATGTAATATCTTACGCCCTCATACTCCACAGGAACCTGGAGGTCACCGATGGTGAGGTCGCCAAGCCATGCGAACTGGAACTCGTTTTCAAGCGTCCTGGAGATTTCCTCCTCTTCTACGGCCGTACCGCCTACAAACATCTTGTCCGCATCGAACACCGTCACCTTGATAGGGGTAACGACCACCTGCATGGTACGTACCTCAGGCATTTCGAAAGTAGAACCTCCTTCCCACTGTGCAACTACGCGATATTCGAGTGTAAACTGCTTGTTTACAGGCAGTCCCCATCTTTCCGTAGCCCATGTGTTGAGCTGTTCCACGGTAAAGCTCTGGCTGAACTCGCCCGGATCCATATCTGTCCTTATCACTGTCTTGGAGCCGAAATTGTTTCCGAGGACATCCAGTTTGGTCTCATATGAAATCATATAGTCTTCGCCCATATCTCTGGCTTCAGTCCAACTGAAGGTAACTGCATCTTTCTTCAGGTTTTCCTCCAGAAGCACGACATTCTCAGACGATGCCGAAAGTGTCAGTTTTTCCTCTACGGGTGCGACATCATGGTCAGCCGGATCCCACTGGCAGGATATGACTGCTGCCGCAGCGGCAAGCATTGACAATGCCTTATTCATATATTTCATAAAGTTATCAATTTTAAATGTTCAATTATTCACCATATCCCGGGTTCTGCGGGAACTCACTGCCTCTGTTGGCATCACGGATTTCCTGTGGAACCGGCCAAAGAGCAAAGTGCTCGTCGATCTGGTCCGCAATGGAAGGATTGTACTTCTTCACACGGTTAACATATACGTCCGCACCCATTCTCACGAGAGTAAACTTACGGCTTTCCTCGCCTACCATCTCGCGGATACGCTCGTCAAGAAGCTCATCCACAGTAATTTCAGAAGCCTCCAGGTTTCTGACTTTGGCTCTCTTCCTGATTACGTTCAATGCTTCCGCCGCTTTCTCCGTGTCGCCCATTCCGAGATAAGCCTCTGCAAGATGGAGATAGGTTTCACCCAGACGACACTTCATACGGTCCTTGTAGGAACCTGAAAGCTGGAGGTTGTCAGACTTCCCGAAGAAGAATTTGGTAAGGGCTGGGAAAAGCTGGCCGGTAGCCCATGTCTTGTCGGTAATTTCACTCTTCTTGCCGAGCGAAGCAGGAACCAGAGGATTGTTGTAATACCAGTCTCTCTTGATATTGTATTTCGAGTTACGCATGTCGCCATCCTCGAAGATACCTCCTTCCTTGGCGCCGGAAACCTGTGTGGCACTGGTATTTTTCGTACCGATCCACCATTTCATAGGGGAGATCTGTGCAAGTCCGCGTCCTCCGAGAGAATCGGCAAGGGCGAAGCCGTTGATTGCGAAATACTGAGGGTTCCATGCACGGCGTGTCCAGTCGTCGGAATTGGTACCGCCGCCGACGGTCTGATATTCGAACTGCATTACCCAGATGCTCTCGGTATTGCCGCTCGTGCGGTTCTGGTTGTTCTCCCGGAACATGTCGCTGAACGCGTCACCCTTCTCGTTCTTGCCTGCGCCGAAACGGGCGGTATTCAATGCAAAGTATTTGCTATCAATGACTTTGAGAGCACATTTGGCTGCTTCTTCGAAATTCGCATTGTCCTTGGTAAGATGTCCGCGGAAGTTGTACATCTCGCTGAGGAGATGGTAGGCAGCCCAGCATGTAAGTTTGCCAGTCTTCACCTTGTCAGGATCGGTCGGAAGATTTTCCGCTGCAAATGTGAAGTCGTCGATGACATGGCCAAGGACTTCCACCTTCGGTGTTCTGGTAAATGAAAGCTTGAACGGATTTTCGATGGTCTCAACCCATGGAACGTCACCATAAAGATATACGAGAGTCCTGTAGGCGTATGCCCTGAAGAATCTGGCCGTAGCGATTGCAATCTGCTTATCCTCAGGATAATCCCAGTTGGTATTCTTGTCTGCATAGATCATGATTTCATTGGCTGAGGCAATGAGGTTGTATGCCCAGTTCCAATAAGAACCCACGAACTTGGTGGCCGCCGTCAATGTAAGGTCGGCGAAAGGAGTAAGCGAACCGTCCTTGGCACCGTTCTGGTCCACGATGTCAGTAGCGATCTGGAGCGCCTCGTATGCGCAGGCTGCGCCATGCATGTAGGCACCGTTCTCTCCCCAGGTATTGTATTCTGAACGGGCGATGGAGTACAGTCCGTTGCAGCCGGTCTCGAAGCCCATTGAGCTGGTGTATGTATTGTCAGGTGCGAGCGAGCTCTTGAGATCCTCGTCAAGGTATCCGCTGCATGATGCTGCGGCTGCCATCGCAATGACCATGAGACCTGTCTTGAATATATTCTTTTTCATGTTTCTTCTGATAATTAGAATGTAATTGTAAGTCCAAGCATATAAGAGCGCGCTGTAGGGAATGATGCAAACCATGTATTGTCATAGTTGAGCATCTGACGCATGTTGGAGATTGCACCTACATTATTCACGCTGACATTGACATCCACTGCGCTCAGGCGAGCCTTCTGTACGGCCTTCTTAGGGATTCTGTAGCCGAGGGTCACGTTCTTGAGTGTGACATAGCTCATCTTCTTGTAGAAACCGTGGCTGAACCTGTTCACATAACCTGGAGATGTATATTCCGCATCCGGGGTCTCAGGTGTCCAATATTTGGCGCCATGGATATAGTTTCCGGAACCGAATGCCCAGGAACCGATATTGGCGACATTGTCACTCATCCATGTACCGAACTTGCCGTTCAGGAGGAATGAGAAATAGAAATCCTTATACTGGAATCTGTTACCCATTGACATCGTGAAACTTGGCCTGGTGCTGCCGATGATAACGCGGTCATCGGTAGTAATTACTCCGTCGCCATCAGCATCGTATAGTTTGGCATCACCTGGCTGGGCACCTGTCTGGTGCACCTTGGTGTTGCCCTCAGCATCGGTGAACGTAAACTCGTCACCATTCTGCCAGAGGCCTACTACCTTGTAGTCATAGTACACGGAGAGAGGCTTGCCGATGAACCATCTGTTGTTCACGTCATCCTTGCCGTCACCACGGAGTTCCACGATCTTGTCCCTGTTCAGGAAGAAGCTGAGATCAGTATTCCATGTAAAGTTCGACTTTCTGATGTTCACGGTATTCAATGTCAGCTCAATACCCTTGTTCTGGGTCTCACCGATATTGTCCCAAATCTTCTTGTAGCCGTTCATGATAGGCACGGTACGGGTCATCAGCAAGTCCTTGGTATTGGAAATGTACATGTCCACTGATCCGCCGAGTCTTCCGCGGAAAAAGAGGAAGTCGATACCGAGGTTAGCGGTATAGGTGGTCTCCCATTTGAGGTTCGGGTTGCCGATACCGTCTGAAGGAAGGTATGCAGAGTTCACTGCAGTAGAACCGTCACCGTAGATATACTTCACGCCGTTCGTAGCGTAAAGGCGGTCAAGGGTCTGATATCTGGAAATAGCGTTGTTTCCGTTCGCACCATAGGACAGACGGACTTTGAGCATGTCCACCTTGTCGGTATTGTCCTTGATGAAGTTTTCCTCGGAAATATTCCATGCCACAGCGGCAGACGGGAAGAATCCGTACTTGTTGTTGGCTCCGAAAACTGATGCGCCGTCAGCGCGTCCGGTCAATGTCACGAGGTACTTGCCCGCATAACCATAGTTGAGACGGAGCATGTATGACATCATGTTTTCCTTCCAGAAGCCTGAGCCGATGGTCACTTTGTTTTCAGCTCCGTCCATCTTGTAGAAGCTTGAATCATCGTTCACGAAGCATTCGCCGTTCTGCGATGAGGAAACATTGGATTTCTCCTGCATTGAGAACAGGCCGGTAGCGTCGAAGTGGTGCTTGCCGAAATCCCTGTCGTACTTGAGGATGTTCTCCCAAGTGTAGTCGGTGGTATGGCTGTTGCTGATGGAAGCCTTGCCGTCGACCTTCTTGCCGGTTACGGTATTGCGTCCGTAGTATGTGCCGGTGAAGTTGTTGCGGTAGTTGTATCCGAGCTGGGACTTGAAAGAAAGGCCTTTTATAGGGAACTTGATCTCGACATAGCCGTTTACCAGGGCATTCCTGCCGGTATTCTTCTGGTCGGCATTGACATCCTTCATAGGGTTCGGGAGGTTGCTGTAGTCCATCGGTTCCTCGTAGTAGGCACCTGTCTCATCCTTGTAGATACCGTATGGGGACTGCTTGATGGCATGTTCGAGATTAGGGGTGACGCCGCCTGACTCACGGTTCACGAACTGAGTGGTAAGTCCTACGGAAAGCCAGTTGTTAAGTATCTGGTTTATGCTTGCATATACGCTGATACGGTTATAGTTGGAGTTGTATACGACTCCAGGGTTATGCAGGTATGAAACCGCAGCCATGTACTGGGTCTTCTCAGTACCGCCCGAGAAGGTCAGCTGATGGTCCATGTTGAAGGCATTGCGGAACACATAGTCCTGCCAGTCATTGGTGATGCCGAGAGCGTAATTCTGCTTCTCTGACGCGCTGATGACCTGTCCTGCAATAGGATCGAGGTCTTCACCGGCAAGCTGTTTGGTTCCGAGACGGCCCATGTCCTGCTTGAATCTGATGAATTCCTGCGGGCCCATGACCTGGATACGCTGCATAGGCTGCGCAATGCTGAGTCTGGTCTTGTAGGTAACGCTCATCGTACCCTCCTTTCCCTTCTTGGTCTGGATGAGGATGACGCCGTTGGAACCTCTTGATCCATAGATTGCTACAGAAGAAGCATCCTTCAGGACAGTCATACTCTCGACGATATCCGGGTCAATGTCGGCAAGTCCGCCCTCGTAAGGAATGCCGTCCAGGACAATGAGAGGGCTGTTGGTAGCTGACAATGAGTTCTGACCACGGATAAGAAGCGACTGGTTGGAACCCGGTGCTTCGCTTGAAGCAGTGACGGTAAGACCTGCCACCTGGCCGGAAATGCGGTCCATGAGGTTGCCGGTAGACACCATTTCGAGGGTCTCGCGGTTCACGACGGAAAGTCCTCCTGTGAGGTCCTTCATCTTCTGGGAACCATAACCGATTACCACGGCATCGTCCAGATTGAAAGAATCAAGGACTAGCTTCACATTGATGACAGACTGGCTGCCAACCAGAATCTCCTGCTCCTTGTAGCCGAGGCAAGAGTAAACGAGTGACGATGCTGAAGCTGCACCGATGCTATAAGCTCCGTTTCCGTCAGTGACAGTGGCATCCTTGGCGTTGCCGCTCTTCACATAAACGACTACTCCGGACAATGGGGTACCGCTTTCATCTACGACATTTCCGCTGACTCTCACGTTCGTATTCTGGGCTGATGCATTAAAAGACATCGCCGTAACAAAACTGAGTGTCACTGTCATGAAGGCAGTTCTGATTGCTTTGATCATAATCGAAAATAGTTTTGTTATTAATTATAAAAATTTATTTCACTGTAATTTTCCCGACTTTAAGCCAGCCGTCAGCTGTAAGGGATGCAGCATCGACTGCCATATTCAGGCCCGGGACATCATTTTTCCGGGTATCGGCTATCGAGACGGCCCAGGTATAAGTTCCGGAAGGGACATCTCCGAGCGCGACTTTCATGGTATAGCTCACCGGCTTGCTCTGTCTCCAGTCCGAAGGTTCCGCCTTCGAATCCACGAACGTCTTCACCACCTTGCCGTTACTGTCGATCAATGCGAAAGAAGGCTTGTACCTGAAATTCCACTGTCGGATATTGTTCGGGCAATAACCCCAACCGAGATTTTCCCAAGTATGGGTCAATGTCAATGTTTCCCCGGATTCCGCTTCCTTCGGGAACATCACCTGCACGGGACTGAGCCTGTAGCCGCCGTGACGGATGAACCTTTCCACAAGGTCCATATTCTGGAACCATGTCTCGGTTTCATTGCCTACCCTGAAGTCCATCATGTTCACATGCGCCTCTTCCCCGGCTTCCATTTCAGCCCTGCGGACCTCCTCAGGATGTCCCTCATGATATTTTCCGCTCGGATCTATCCAGTAGCGATGATGCGCTCCGGTAATCCATCCGCCTTCCAGTACGATAGGGACCTTGAAGTTCCATTTGGCAGCGAAAGCCTTTTCCCATTCTTTGTAATATCCCGTCATCCCGAAAGCATCATGACGAAGGCTGTATCCTTTGCGAATTGCACTTTCGAGCATTCCCTCGGAATCCGGATTCGGCTCGTCGTCCCACCCGTTCACGGTCTCTTCCGCGAGCACCCTGTGATAGTTCATCAGCAGAGGGACATTGGTGAAGTTCTTCGAATAAAGGTCTGTAATCCACTCATATACGGGAATCTTATCCTTTCCGTCGATATATTTCATGGAATGGGCTTCGCCCCATTTTCCCAATCCGTAGGCATCTATGAAATCCACTTCATCAGACGAATTGTACCTGGCCGCGAAAGCCTTAATGAAAGCGGCATACTTTTCCTGAAACACCGGATCATCAGGATAAGGTGTATAAACCTCCTTGTTTCCCAATTTGCTGGCAAAGCACTTGGCGCCCGCGTCGATTACGAACTGAGGAGTATTCTGTCCCTGGTCACGTCCATCCACGACGATACGGAAAGCCAGACGCATGCCTCTGTTTCTCACTTCAGCCAAAAGCCTGTACAGAGGGGAATCAGGATCATTCCAGAAATATTTTCCTTCCTCCGGTTCCATGGAAGCCCAGCTGGTGCGGATATAAGCTGTCCCGCAATAGTCTGACACTCTGACTTTTCCACCCGGAACATCGGCCGGAAACTCGTCATAACTGAACACCTTGCCGAAATCCGCGTCCCAATTCCTTCCCATATACATCACCCAGCCGTTAAGCGGGTTCTTGATGACGGACACGGTGTCCGGTGCGATGTTCACCACCTCATATTCGGGGGCACCCATCATGACCTCTGCACGAAGAGGCAGCTCTGTAGATGAAGGGCCTGCAAGTATCTCGAATTCACCAGGTTCAATGATGAAAGACCTGGATTTTACATCATAGAACGAGAATGCGTCAGGGCCCAGTACGAAAGTCATGCGTACAGACTTGCCTGCCGGAATATAGACTTTCCCGTAGTCTTTGAGTTCCTTCACTGGTCTCGCAACTGAAGAAATCTTGTCATTGACATAAACTTGGGCGATTTCGGATGCTCCGACCCGGCCGGTATTGGCAACGGTGAACGATACCTTCACGCTGTCGGCAGACAGCTTTTCCACATTCATGTCGGAGTACTCGAATGAAGTGTAGGAAAGGCCGTAACCGAACGGATATCTCGGCGCGATGCCGCTTCTGTCATATCCCCTGTAACCGCAGAATATCCCCTCACGATATTCAATTCTCTTGAACGGTGTGTTCTGAGTCTTAACAGGCGTATTGTCATAATATGAATCATGTACAGGATTGTCAGCCCATTTGTCTTCTATGGAAATAGGGAGCTTGCCGCTTGGAGAAATCTTGCCGCTGACAATGTCAGCAACGGCTGTACCGCCTTCCTGGCCTGCATACCACGCATAGAGCACAGCTTCCACGCCTTCGCTCCAGCCGTTGAAATCCACGCCGCCACCGGCATTGAGAATCACCGTGACATGAGGGTGCGCCTCCGTCAGTCGGGAAATCATTGACCTTTGCTCCTGAGGCAGTTCGAACGGCCTGTCGAAGCCTTCGCCCTCGATATTGCTGTTGAACCCTCCGCAGTAGAGGACTCGTCCGGCCTTGGCTACGGCAGCATTGAACGCAGATTCATTGAACATGCCGATCTTGAGCTTCGCGATTGCATCGGAGGCGTTGTCGAAAAACTCGAAGCGGATCGTATAGTTCTGACCTTTCTTCACGTCGAAGAATGCCGTTCTGGAGGACAATGAATGGTTACCCCAGTCCCCTGCGACAAGTTTGTCATCGACAAACAGCCTGTAGCCATCGTCTCCGGACATCAAAAAACGAAGTTTTCCACTCTCCGGGGCTGTATAAGTTCCTTCCCAGCGTACCGAAAAGCCATCTTCAGGAATACCCTCGGCAGGAGATTTCCTTCCCCAGTTGAAATCCACGGCAGCATCAGTCCTCACGACTGTCGGGTTGCCGTCAAATGTCTTGTTATCATAGTATTCGGCCCTAAAGCCGTTGGTTTTCCCATCCTTGGATGCCACGATGTCGGAAGAAATGTCGGCATACAGGTCATCATCAGAAAGCACCTGCACATATTTCTCTCCGAACTGCTTCTTGATACCGTCCGCCACCGTTACCGTATGGAAAGGCGTCACGAATCCGCTGCCGCCGCCGGTCGTCGTCACACAAGCGTTCGGCCCCATGACCAGCACACGCTCACGCTTGCCGTAAGGAAGTTCGCCACCCCTATTCTCCAGCATCACGATACCTTCGCGCGCAAGTTCCAATGCCGTAGCCGCATTTTCAGGATTATCCTTTTCAATGCTTTCGTCAAGTATCGGCTTGTCCAGAAGCCCGAACCTGTCCAATGTCGACAATATGTTATATACCTTCCTGTCAATGGTTTCCTCCGAAATGACGCCGGATTCTATAAGAGGCATGATCCTTTCTTTAGTGAGATACACGCCCTTGGGACATTCCAGGTCAAGACCGCCGTTCACGGCTCCGGATGTGGAATATACGGAAGTCCAGTCGGACATGAGAATGCCGTCGAAACCCCACATGTTGCGGAGGACCTCCACATTCATATAAGCATTTTCCGATGCATGAACGCCGAAAACCGGATTGTAGCTGGTCATGACGGCTCCGACATGAGCCTTCTCGACTGCTTTCCTGAATGCCGGGAAATATATTTCATGAAGTGTCCTCTCATCCACGTCGGAACTTGCATGATGGCGGCTCCATTCCTGATTGTTGGCCGCAAAATGCTTGACGGTGGCTATAACGCCTTCCGCCTGTACACCTTCTATATAATGTTCTGCGATTTCAGAGGCCAGATACGGGTCCTCGCCGAAATATTCGAAATTCCTGCCGTTCATCGGAGCCCGGTAGATGTTCACGCCCGGTCCGAGCAATATGGCAACTCCCCTGGCCTTGGCGTCTTTGCCCAGACCATGACCGAGTTTTTCTGCCAAATCCCTATTCCAGGTAGCGGCGGTGAGTATTCCGGACGGATAAAGAGTGCTGACAGTATTGTTGCGTATGCCCTGGGGGCCGTCCGCCATACGGATCTGAGGTATGCCCAACCTGTCCACGCTCCTCATGACGAAAGAAGTAACGGCACCTATATAATCACACTTTTCTTCCAGTGTCATTTTCGATACGAGTTCACGTACCCTGGCGTTTTCCTTGTCGGGCTTTACCATGTTATATACATTGTCGCTTCCGACAGCCATGTCAGAAACCAGAAGAAGAAAAATTGATAGAACAAAAGTTATTGCCTTCATAAAGATTATGTGGTTTTAAATCCGACAGCAAAAATAAGATAACGCCGGACAACCTGGGGCCACATTTATACGTAAATGGTTCGTTTTTGTACAATCTATTGTCTATCAATGACTTTAAAATAGATATTTGTGTATTCGTTTTCACAAAATTAAGCAAGAAAGATGCACGATACCGTCTGCGGATAGTCCTGAGAAAGGACGCAAGGGGCATGGAGCGCAACTACCTATATATTAACGCATTAGCCACTTTCAGAGTTGCAGTTTTCACAACTCTGATTTCGGTTAATCATCTGATAGTATGCGATTTACACTCCACGCCAAAATGGAATCACCTGGCAATCCACTTCTCGACGGTGCGGGTCTGCGAGGAAATGTTCACGCCGACCTTGACGAGGTTCTTGCCTTCCTCAAATTTGTAAGGAAGCATGTAGCCCTTGTCGTCAATCTGCTTGAGCGCATCTTCCGCCGAACCGTCCACCTTGAATTCGAAGACATAGATGCAATTATCCGTGTAGCAGACGGCGTCGGCCCTGCCAATGGCGGATTTTACTTCTGTACGGATATAGAAACCCAGGAGAGAGAAAATCAGGTAAATGATTGTCTGATAATGCTTTTCGGTCTTATTTTCCAAGTCGTTCGGTATCCCTGCAAGGTACGCCTGCAGTTTTTCCATAGCCAGATCAATGTCCTGCGAATCCATTGCCGCATAGAAATGTGCCACGAATCCCGATGCGGTGCCGGTCTTGCTAGGGTACTCTCCCAGAAGTCCTCTCGTGAAGCCGATCTTGACTTCCTTATTCGGATATCCGAGCGTATAAAGCTGCATCCTCTCGTCATATGACTTGATGGTCAGATAACCGGTCTGGTAAAGCATTGGCAATGAATTGTCCGAAATCTCCGGCGAAACATCGAAATCCGATTGAGGAACGAGCGGGATATTGTCCAATGTCGTTTCGTCGATTGGGTTTTTCCGTAGTCTTTCGATGAGGTAGGTCGGGGTACCGGTGTCGAACCAGTAGCTGCCGAAACGCTTCTCGTTCAATGACTTGATGAGACTGAACGGATTGTAGATATCCTCTGATTCTTCGCAGAAATGATAGCCGTCGTAATTTGCTTTCAGCAATGCAAGTGCGTCTTCATAGCTCACTTTCTGTTTGTCAGCAAGTGCCTGAACCTCATTTTTCATGTTGTTTTCCAACTCAGTCTGTGAGATTCCGCATAGTGCAGAGTATTCCGGCATCATGGAGATGTTCTGGAGATTGTTCAACTCGCTAAAAATGCTGAGTTGTGCAAACTTGTTGATTCCGGTAAGGAAAACAAACCGCAGGTACGGGTCAAGGCTCTTGATCGGACTATAGAAATTCCTCATTATCTGCCTGAGAACCGGCAACTTACCCTTGTCGTTCATCACGTCCAAGAGAGGAGCGTCATATTCGTCAATGATGATTACGGCTTGCTGGCCGGTCTGCTCGAAAGCGGCTTTTACCAAGAATTCTAATCTTGCATTTACGTCAATGTCATCGACATTTGGAAGTTTTCCATAAATGGCCTCATACTCCTCCAGTTTATATCCGAGAGTGCGAACCAACTGCTCCTCATTCAAATGTTTGGCCGTTGACATGTCGAAATGAAAAACCGGATGCTTGGTCCATTCCTTCTTCAGTTCACCAGTTTTCAACCCCTCGAAAAGTTCCTTCCTGCCCTCGAAATAGCAGTGAAATGTAGAAGACAGCAACGACTTGCCGAACCTGCGCGGCCGGCTCAGAAAAACGTACTGATACTTATTGGCAATCTCATCGACATATCCGGTTTTGTCGATATACAGATAATTATCCTCAATGATTTTATCAAATGTCTGTATCCCAATCGGGAATCGCCTAATCGTCGTCTCCATAGTCCAAAACTTTTCACGTTCCCAAAGATAGCAATTTTTACGTTTACTCGTTATTTTGCCGACGGCGCTGTCTGAAAACTTTTCATTATAGTGAACTTGTACGGATGGCGCACGGCCTCATGAGCCGCATTCTGCGCGACTACTTTCTTGCCGTCATCCACAGTCGCAGGGCAATAGGAATTACCGACTACCTTTTTTCCCGAAATCGCTTCGAACCAAGTGCAGGCAGCGGTGTAACGTCCATAATTGAGCTCCAGATGGTATCCGTCGCGGTTCATTTTATCTCCGATATAGGAAGTGCGGGCATTCTGTATGGCGGTTCCTGACGGCACCAGGACATCGAACTTATTGTCTTTCAACGCATTCTTAGTCGCTGCCACGATAGCCTCATACATCTGCATCTGGTCGCTTCCGTATTTCGGGAATTCGCCATGGTCGGAATCCGAAGAATAAGCCCAGGTCTGGTGCCACACCAGCTTGAAGTCCTTCTTCGGTGCATACCTCCGGAAATATGATATCAATGACTTGAGATATGGATTATATGTATCGTATTCACCGGATTTTCCGCTCGCCTGCTGAAGGCTGATATAATCCCACGGCTCATCCAGAAGCGCATCGATGAGTTTTGTTTTCGGGGTATTCGTCTTCTCGCCGTCGACGATTTTCCTGTAAGCATATTCTGCCTTGTCCGACACGGAATTGTTGTAATGCCTTTCCAGCGAACAGCCTGGGATATACATATTGCCGATCACGACCTTTATCCCTGCCGCATCGAAGAGTTCGTAAAGATATTGTTCTACAGCATCTTGCGAGAAGCTGTTGCCGATTGCGAGTATCCGAATAACCCCGTCATCCTTCTTTTCGACAGACCCACGAGTCTTTGAAGAAGTCTGAGTCGTAGAGCTTCCGATAGCAGGATATGATGTAACGACAAAGAATCCTGCAAAGAGGAGTCCGCATATTATTCCGTACAATGATTTCATAAATAATTATTGTTTCACGTTCTGACGCATAATCCACGATTCAGACAGCAAAAAATAGGATATAGAATCACCTGGCAATCCACTTCTCGACGGTGCGGGTCTGCGAGGAAATGTTCACGCCGACCTTGACGAGGTTCTTGCCTTCCTCAAATTTGTAAGGAAGCATGTAGCCCTTGTCGTCAATCTGCTTGAGCGCATCTTCCGCCGAACCGTCCACCTTGAACTCGAAGACATAGATGCAATTATCCGTATAGCAGACGGCATCGGCCCTGCCTATGGCGGATTTTACTTCCGTGCGGATGTAGAAACCAAGCAGCGAGAAAATCAGGTAAATAATTGTCTGATAATGCTTTTCCGTCTTGTTTTCCAAGTCATTCGGTATCCCTGCAAGGTACGCCTGCAGTTTTTCCATAGCAAGATCAATGTCCTGCGAATCCATTGCCGCATAGAAATGTGCCACGAATCCTGAAGCGGTGCTTGTCTTGCTTGGATATTCGCCCAGAAGCCCTCTCGTAAAACCAATCTTGACTTCCTTGTTCGGATATCCGAGCGTGTAGAGCTGCATTCTCTCGTCGTATGACTTGATGGTCAGATAACCGGTCTGATAAAGCATTGGCAATGAATTGTCCGAAATCTCCGGCGAAACATCGAAATCCGATTGCGGAACGAGCGGGATGTTGTCCAATGTTGTTTCGTCGATAGGGTTTTTCCGAAGTCTTTCGACGAGGTAGGTCGGGGTTCCGGTATCGAACCAGTAACTGCCGAAATTCCTGTCAGATAATGCATTGAGAAGGCTGTACGGATTATAAATATCTTCGGATTTGCCGCAGAAGTGATATCCGTCATAATTGGCTTTCAGGTGGCCGATTGCTTCTGCGAATGTGATTCCCTGCTCATCTGCAAGTGCTTGCACTTCTGGCTCCATGTCGTTCTCCAGTTCCGTCTGGGAAATTCCACAAATGGCGGAATACTGCGGCATCATCGAGATATTCTTCAGATTATTCAGTTCGCTGAAAATGCTGAGCTGTGCAAACTTGTTGATTCCTGTGATGAAAACGAACCGCAGATAAGGGTCAAGGCTCTTTATCGGGCTATAAAAATTCCTCATTATCTGCCTGAGAACCGGTAACTTGCCCTTGTCGTTCATCACGTCCAAGAGTGGAGCATCATATTCATCAATGATGATTACGGCTTGCTGGCCGGTCTGCTCGAAAGCGGCTTTTACCAAGAATTCTAATCTTGCATTTACGTCAATGTCATCGACATTTGGAAGTTTTCCATAAATGGCCTCATACTCCTCCAGTTTATATCCGAGAGTGCGAACCAACTGCTCCTCATTCAAATGTTTAGCAGTGGACATGTCGAAATGAAAAACCGGATGCTTGGTCCATTCCGTCTTCAGTTCTCCCGCTTTCAACCCATCGAAAAGTTCCTTCCTGCCCTCGAAATAGCAATGGAAAGTAGAAGAAAGCAACGACTTGCCGAACCGGCGCGGCCGGCTCAGAAAAACGTATTTGTACTTATCCGCAATTTCATTGACATAACCCGTTTTGTCAATGTATAAATACTTTCCGGATATGATTTCCGCAAATGTCTGTATCCCAATCGGGAATCTTCTAATCGTCGTCTCCATAGTCCAAAACTTTACACATTCCCAAAGATAGTAATTTTTATGATTACTTTCAGCGCTCAAAACAATTGCACATTGTATTTCAATGCCTTAACTTTGCAACCGAAAACAACTTTACTTCATGAAGAACAAGAAACTGCGGATTACCGAAAAGGACTTTCTTCTGGCCAACCGCAGGGCTTCAAGAGCAGAAGAAATCGAGAAATACGGCAAACAGATCTCAATGAGGTCAATCACCCACAAGTCGAAAAAGGTCTATGACCGCAACCGTCTGAAAAAGGCAGGCATCAAATACTATGATGACCTGCCTTTGTTGTGCTTTGACGCCTGATGCGGACTCCATGCAATTACGCAAACCATTCGCAGTTCGCCGGATGCTTACATCGACTTTCTCGCTCCTATTCAACATTAAAACAAAAAGCTTAGGTAAACTACATATGAAGCATTCAAAACTCACAGTTTGAAATACTTGCGAGACATCTTATTTAGTTGTTCGTCGGTTATGTTTGAAACTCCTGTTTTCTTTATCAGAGAGAATTCCTCTTATTTCTTGCTGATGACAAACTTGCGCTCGCATCCGTCAATTGCGGCATACAAATGATAATTGCCTTTATATGTCTCTTCCTGTCGGATGTCCTTGAGTTCATGTCCGTTGATTATGACAGGAGCGCGCTTCCCTTCTTCCTCCCACTCTCCCCAAGCTCTCAAATGCTCAACAATCGTACTCTCGACACGCCCGATCCATTCTTCCGCTACGCCATATTTCAATGCTACCGAGCGGAAGTTCTTCAGTGAAGATACGACATCGCGAATGACGGCATCGGGCCTGCGGATGCCGTTGTCGCGGGCAAAATCAATGATATCGCTACGGGTGAAGCCGCTGAGTTTCGCGCGTATAAACATACAATGCTCCTCGTTCGGCAGATATCCGCCGTGGTTTATGACGTATGTGATGTCGTATGCCGGCGATAATCTCCACGAGCCGTCTTCAGTCATTGTGAATGAGAAATTCTTGTTGTGGTCATCAGTATTGTTGGCCAGGACATTGAACACCATTCTGCGGAAGACCTCTTGGCAATCGGCCTCCGGAAGGTGTAGTTTGCGACAAGTCGCTAGCAGCTGCTCGTAGCTGTCTGCATCGGGGTTTATCGCTGCCAATGTCTGTGTGTGTACCTTCTTGCTCCCGTCGCGATCGAAGCGTTCGGTCAGGAAATGATTGTTTCCCTCTGTAGAATACAACTCCGATGACATCATGCGGATACCAGCCATTCTAGCCAACTCATAATAAGTCATTTCCAATTCCACTGAACTGTACTCGGAATTCCCGAACTTCAGCAGGTAATAACCGAAATCCTCCATTCCGGAAATCTGTCCGCTGCGGATTTCTCCTGTCTTCCGGTTGATGGCAATGATTGCCTTCGGCTGTCGCCCTCCTGCGTAAGTTCCTACTGTCAATAAGGACTGCATGGTGATGGATTCTTCCGGAAGGATTCTGGCGTTCTCCCTTTCCGCAAAGATGCGCTCGGCCAAGTCGGCCAATGATTTTATGTCAATTTTGTCTGATTTTCGCACAAGCGGCACTTCTGGCAGGAATTCCAATGCGCCCATTCCTCGCCTGCCGATAAACGCCAGTTTGTCAAGCGGATTGATGTCCGCACCTGAAAGCCGGTTCTGCTGGCGCCATAGCTCAAACAACTGATTGCCCCAGGCGTCGGGTAAGGAATCTGCGACAAAGGCCGGAAGCTTCTGATAGATCTTTTCGCTTTCGCCCCATATCGGTGTCAATGCCCTTGCGCTGTCAATGGGCGCTGAAATCGGTGATATGTTCAGGCCTCTCTTGACGAATTCCGGGTTGTATGTGAAATATGACAGTCGCCGCCGTTCGTCCCACGACAGCCTGCCTATTTCCTCATTCCAAAGTATCACTTTCAATGTCTTCAGCATGTTCCTATATTATTTTGAATGACGGATGCGTTGTGCTTTTTTCTCATTTTTTCGTACCAGATATGGCGACTCGGGAAGTTCCGGCAGAAGATCGTCCAAGGCATTGATCTGACCGATAGTTTTCATCAGGAGAATGAATGTCGATAGTGTCAGGTTGTCCGCTACTCCGCTCTCGAATTTATGGATGGTGGTCAAACCTATGCCGGATTGCTCTGATACATCTTTTTGAGTAAGTCCACAGCGCATCCTGTAATCCTTGAAACGTGTGCCCAGCAATCGCACAATTTCCGGTGTCGAATATTCATATAAATCAGCCATTATTCTTTCATTATTTAACTATCACTATAT
>ERZ1026901.20-NODE-20-length-128805-cov-31.995200_pt1 | contig 128805 bp, 100 predicted proteins | sample MGYA00380179_ERZ1026901 | MGnify/ENA primary metagenome ERZ1026901 (study PRJEB33269, sample SAMEA4719815) | human gut metagenome | biome: human-associated habitat; feature: organic feature; material: feces | place: Cameroon | collected 2013-10 ... | reverse complement strand
TTCCACTGATTTAGGGTCTCATTCATTTTTACACATTTCGTTTTACCCCCTATATATTACTGGTAGAAGACGAAGCATCCTTGGCGATGATTCTGAGCGACACCTTGGAGGCGCAGGGCTTCGAGATGCGTACGGCGCATGATGGCGAAGAGGGGCTTCGTATGTTTGATGACCAGAAGCCTGATGTGCTGGTAGCGGATGTAATGATGCCCAAAATGGATGGTTTCGAGATGGTGCGCCGTATCCGCAAGACGGATTCCCGTACCCCTGTGCTTTTCCTCACGGCTCGTTCGGCGGTGAATGATGTGGTAGAGGGTTTTGAATTGGGTGGCAATGATTATCTGAAGAAGCCGTTTGCCATCCAGGAACTCATCGTCCGCATCAAGTCGCTTTGTCATCGGGCTTCTGTAGGAAATATTTCTTCTGAAGAACAGGAAGGGGGAAATGTTTCTCCTGATAATCCGGATGCTGTTGATCAATGGCTCTCCATCGGTCGTTATCGCCTGAATGTTACCTGTCAGATTCTCCAGTTGGAAGGTAAGGATACAGAACTGTCACATCGTGAATCAGAAATCCTTCGCATGCTTGTGGAGAGTAAGAACAATGTGGTTGAGAGCAAGGATATTCTTCTGAAACTATGGGGCGATGACAGCTTCTTCAATTCCCGCAGTCTCCATGTTTTCATCACCAAGCTCCGCCACAAGTTATCTGCCGATGAAAATATCAGAATCATCAATGTGAGGGGGATTGGGTATAAAATGATTTGCTAAAATATTGTAAAAGTACTATTTTTTCTCGCCATCAACAAGCGCATCGAATGCTTCTTTGAAGTATTTGTCGAACCATTCGGCTGGGTGATCTGTAATCTGATGTTTGCCAGATTTCTCTATGTGAATGGCAACAATGTCGCCAAAATCGGAAGTGCCATCAATGAAAAGAATGTTTTCGAAAAGTGGTAGAGAGGCTCTTACTCGTTTAATGCCTTCCGTGAAGTTATATTCTATCACGTCTTGGTTTACATTATGACCGCCCAGTATATAGCGTTGGTCAACACGGGTGGAGGAGTCGATAATATGAGATAGACCGAAATATATCAAACAAATCTTATAGTTGGCATTTTTGAAATCTTTGATAAGATTGATTGGCAAATCTGAAGAGAAATTAGTTTCAAAGGCGTAATTTTTCTCTAATAGGATAGCTTCGTCTTTCTCTTTCATTAGCGTGGAGATACCGGTTCCTTCTACCCACGAATCTTTCCAGTCTGGATGTTCCTTACGAAGTTTCATGGCAAGTTGATCTCCATCGAATGCTTTTACACTTGAATAGAATGGACCAAGTTTGCTTTTTCCTGCTCCGTTTGGTCCTGCAATAATGGTGAATTCAGGTCATCGTATCATAGTTGCATTTTTTTTGAGAATTATGCTTGAAGCAAGTAGCCCATTTTACCTTTTCCCGGAGCTGCTACTTGTTGGATAACTGTATATTTTCTGGTATTCATGTCAAATGTCACTTCATCATCACTTCCATCTGGATTAGCTAGAAAAACTTTTTCCCCCTCAAAATACGGCACAGAAATGCCCTTCGCCCACGCTTCCAGGTAGATTCGTTCCACCTCATCGTGTACGGCATTGTTGATTTCCCGAATCGTCTTGCCATTCGAGAGTCTCCAACCTTCTATTTCTTCATATTTGCACATAAGCCTTTAACCTTTTGAAACCCCGATAAACACAGGGAATTCCAAACGATAGATGAAGGGTGAAGGGTTTTTAGTATAATCCATTTCAAAAAACAACACGCCGATAACAAGAGTCTTATCGTATTATACCTCCTGTATCGTATTTAGTTTAATTGATGTTAATTAAGGATGGTTTGACGCAAATAAATCTGTTAAGGCTTTGTCGTTTCTGAATAATGTAGTATTTTCGTATTGTCAATATAAATGTTCACATCATGGTAAAGAATATTGCATCATTTATCTTGCTGGTTGTACTTTGTGTCTCTTGTGGCAGGCATGAGTATCCATCTGCCTTGGTGGAGGCTGACAGTTTGTGTTATTCTAATCCCAAACTGGCATTGGAGAAACTCTCCCAAATCCGTAAAGATTTAGATACGACAAATACCGCGGATTGGATGTATTTCCGTTTAGTAAAGTTAAAGGCACAAGACAAAGCTTACATTCCTCATTCTGATTTGACAAATTTGAACCAGATGATAGCCTATTATGAGGGAAAGGGGGATAAGAAAATGTTGCCTGAAATATATTATTTGGCAGGTTCTACCTATTTTGATTTGCACGACTCACCACAAGCATTGGATTATTATCATAAGGTCTTGGATAACATTACAGCCGATGATCATTTGCGCTTGTGGGGAATTACGCATGCTCAAATAGGTTATGTCATGCTTTATCAAGGCAATTATGCTGCAGCAATTGACCATTACAAAATTTCTTATAGAGTTGATTCTTTAAGAAACGATGTAGAGGGAATGATTTTTGATTTGCGAGATTTGGGACTAACTTATTCTACTGCGGAACAATTGGATAGTGCGATTTTTTATAGTCATAAAGCTTTGCAATTGGCATTAAAGAAAAAAATGCCTCAGATGGCTACTTCTGCAAGGTCAAGTTTGGCGGATATTTATCTGGAAACTCATTATCAAAATGTGGATTCTGCAGGTAAATACATTTTGCCGATGTTTGGTGATGTCAGACCTGAAAATAGGAGTGGAATATATTGTGTGGCTATGAAGTACTATAAGTTGCGCAATATGCCTGATTCCGTCAATTACTACATAGAGAAATTAGAAAAGTATGGAGAGGTATATGCAAAATGTGATGCCTATCGTATAAAATTAGAAATGATGCTAGAACAAAAGGGGGAAGTTGGCAAGTTGAATGTATGGCGTAAGTTTCTAAACTATAGTGATTCTATAGAAAAGATTACCAAAACAGAGGCTGTTTCCAAATGCCAGTCTCTTTATGATTATACACAAAGAGAAAAAGAAAATACAAGGTTGAAGAGTGAAAATGAAAGCCATAAATTGTTGTTGGTCATATTGGGATTGTGTACCAGTCTTGTCCTAATTGGTTTTTATGTATATTACAAGAATAGCAAGAACGCCAAGATAGAACAGAAAAGACAGATGGAGGAGTTGCAGCATCTTTTGGAAAAAAGTGCATCACAAGGATCAACAAATAAAGATGCTTTGGCTCGAATGAAAGAGTCTGAGATTTACTCTTTGTTACTCAATAAGATGAAAGTAAATCAGAATATCACTCAAGCAGAGTGGTCGGAATTGGATCAAGCTATCAATCAATATTTTGTGGATTTCAAACTTAAACTCTATCGTATATGTAATTTGTCAGATTTGGAGTACCAAATATGCTTGTTGCTGAAGTTAGAAGTATCTTTATCTGATATATCAACACTTGTTCATCGAGAACCTTCTGCATTAACTATGTCCAGAAAACGTTTGTTCAAGAAAATGTTTAAAAAAGAGGGTAAAGCAGAAGAATTAGACTCGTTCATTCGTTCCGTCTGATGTGAAACTATTCACATTGCTAAAAGTGACCTTGTTGTAAATGTTTGGATGTCAGTTATTTATAAAAAGTGAAAGATTTGTGAACGGATTCTAACTCGATAACTCTCACTTTTTTCATACTTTTGCATTATCATAATTTTTTGCGTATGAAAAAAGTAAGTTTAATTAATCTTATGTGCTTAGTGGCACTAAGCGTGTTGTTGGCAAGCTGTAAGGACGATGATGCGCCTTATTTTGAGCGGAGTGGCTATTTGGTAGATTGTTTCTTGGACGCAGATGGGGAGTATTCTTTGGAGGATGCTGTTGGACGAACCTTGGATGCATCGTGCAGTATTACTAATGAGAATGAGGGCGTGGCTGAGTTGCAGGTGAATCAAGAAACTGGTAAGCATATCATTGTACCAAAGAAAATTGGTTATACTCATATCAATTTAGTGAGAGGTGAAGAAAAGGTTTCTATTATGGTTGGGGTAAAGACTCAAGCTATAGACTTCTGGAGAATAACAGACCGAATCGAAAAAATAGATTGTGCATCTGATTTGAAGGAGATTATACGTGCTGATATGTATGAGTCGCAAGTTCTTCCGAAATTACAGGTAGGAGAGATGATTTATTTTGGTTATTGTAGTAAAGGACGATGGTATATGAATTCCAGCAAAGACCGTGATGATTTAAAGGACTTTTATGTGGATTATGCAAAAGGAGATACTGAATACAAGTTCTATACTCGGCCTGACATGGATAAGAAGCAGGCCTTTACTTTCTCGCTGGATGAAGTGAGGCGACCTTCTGGTGAAGACCCTACGAAGTATGGAACGTTTACTTGTGACTTGACGGATTACTATCAACAGAAGTATGGACAGGACAAAGTGAGACGAGTGGTGCTGTCGTATAAAGTTGTAAGTTTTCGAATGATTTTTTAGATGCGTTTGCCTGTCCTGTGCATGCTCAGATGAGCTACTTGCGACAGAAGAAATGATCCTTTCCGCAGAAATAAGGAGATATCCTGAGATAGTCCATGGCCTTTGCCGTCAGCAAACAACCGCAGACGGTGAAGGCCACAGCTGTTATAGTGAAGAGGATGACCGTAGGGTCGAAAGTGAATAAAGGCACAAAGAACTTGGTGATGATGGTGAAAGCCGGCGAAAACAACAGGATGGGGAGGGTGTTCTTTCCGATGACGAATGCTCCGTTCCTGAAGAGCTGGGGCATGAATCTATATACCGTCAGCCAGAATACCGTCATCACATAGGTGAGCCACAGGCTGCGGATCAGGACAGGATAAGAACTCTGCCAGGAAGTAATGCCCACGATGGTGACGATAATGGCAAACAATGACGGGCGGAAGATACTCAGGAACGGCACGCGAAGGAGCTTGATGCCTATACCAATGGTAAAGAAGATGCAGCAATGCCAGGAGATAACGCCCAACCATACCACTAAAATGCCGATGAAGGCAGCAGTGAGCAGCAGGGCTCCTATCTTGATCTTGTTGCGGTAAAGCCATGAAACGGCATAATAGGCCACATAGCTGATGATGAGGTTGTGGATGTACCAGTATGGTCCCAAAGGCCCCATGGCGAGTTTGCGCAGAAAGACGAATATGTCGAGCTGGTCGATATGCTCATTGATGGGCAGTATCGAAGCCAGGATGATGTAGAGGCCCTCCATGACGATGTAGGGCACAAGCCACCATTTCACCTTTTGGCAGAATTCGGTGAAGGGTTTGTCGACATGAGCCAGGAAACCCGAGATGACAAAGAAGACAGGCGTAGTATAGAGCAGAAAGAACTCCTTGAGCCAGGGGTAGGTCTGTCCCAAATAAACCAAGTGTATCATGATGACGTGCAGGATGAACACACACTTCAGAAAGTCTAATTGTACGATTCTATTCTTCATTGATAAAAAGACATTGTTCTGAAGATATAACGCAACAAGTCTTTTTTTATTATTTTTCATGAGCCTTGCTTTGCCGTTTCGGTGAAATTGCTTAACTTTGCACGCAGAATTCGAATTTTTATATCTTTAATGTAATTATGGCAAAAAAAGCTCTTTTGATGATTCTCGATGGATGGGGAATCGGACAGCATGGCAAGGGTGACGTAATCTATAATACGCCAACTCCTTACCTGGATTATTTGACAGCAGTTTCAGCACACTCTCAGCTCCAGGCTTGCGGTGAAAACGTAGGCTTGCCTGAAGGACAGATGGGTAACTCAGAGGTAGGTCACCTCAATATCGGCGCAGGTCGTGTGGTATATCAGGACCTCGTTAAGATCAACAAGGCATGCGAAAGCGGTGATATTCTGAAGAATCAGGAAATCATCAATGCCTACAGCTACGCTCAGAAGACAGGCAAGAAGCTCCACCTGATGGGTCTTACCTCTACTGGCGGCGTGCACTCTTCTCTCGACCACCTCTACAAGTTGATTGAGATTTCTAAGGAATATGGTTTGAAGAATACATACGTTCACTGCTTCATGGACGGCCGTGATACCGACCCTAAGAGCGGTAAGAGCTTCATCGAGCAGGTTCAGGCTTGCTGCGAGAAGAACGATGCTCATATCGCAAGCATCGTAGGCCGTTTCTATGCTATGGACCGTGACAAGCGCTGGAACCGTGTGAAGGAGGCTTACGACCTGCTCGTAGAGGGCAAGGGCAAGCAGTCAGACGATATGGTAAAGGCTATGCAGGAAAGCTACGATGAGGACGTGACCGACGAGTTCATCAAGCCAATCTGCAACTCTACCGTTGACGGCACCATACAGGAAGGTGATGTCATTATCTTCATCAACTACCGTAACGACCGTGCCAAGGAGCTGACCCAGGTGTTGACTCAGCAGGATATGCCAAAGGAAGGCATGCACACCATCAAGGACCTGCAGTACTACTGCATGACTCCATACGATGCAAGCTTCAAGGGTGTACACATCCTTTTCCCTAAGGAGAATGTAATGGATACTCTTGGTGAGTATCTGAGCAAGCAGGGCAAGAAGCAGCTCCATACAGCTGAGACAGAGAAGTATGCACACGTGACATTCTTCTTCAATGGTGGCCGTGAGACACCTTATGAGGGTGAGGACCGTATCCTGGTTCCTTCTCCAAAGGTTGCTACCTACGACTTGAAGCCAGAGATGAGTGCTTACGAGGTGAAGGACAAGTTGGTGGGTGCCATCAATACACAGGAGTATGACTTCATCGTTGTCAACTTCGCCAATGGTGATATGGTAGGCCACACCGGTATCTACAATGCTATTGCCAAGGCTGTTCATGCTGTAGATAACTGCGTAAAGGATGTTATCGAGGCAGCTAAGGCCAACGATTATGAGGCTATCATCATCGCTGACCATGGAAATGCTGATCATGCCATCAATGCTGACGGTACTCCAAACACCGCCCACTCGCTGAACCCAGTGCCATTCATCTATGTAACAGACAACAACTCAGCTACTGTTAAGGATGGTCGTCTGGCCGACGTGGCTCCTTCTATCCTCCATATCATGGGCTTGGAGCAGCCTGCTGACATGACAGGTGAGAACTTGATTTCTGACAATAAGTAAAATACAATTTTATATACCTATAAAAAGTATCCTAAGATACTTGGCCAAGTAATATAAGAAACTTGCGCAGGTATCTTGAGATACTTTTAAATTTATATTAAGCATGAACGTAAAGATAGAAGACAGCTGGAGACAGCACATAGGTGCCGAGTTCGAGAAGCAGTATTTTGTCGATCTCAGCAACTTTGTACGAGAGGAATACCTGCATACGCCTTGTTATCCTCCCGGCCGCCTGATATTCAATGCCTTCAATCTTTGCCCTTTTGATGATGTAAAGGTGGTGATTATCGGTCAGGATCCTTACCATGAGCCTGGACAGGCTATGGGACTGAGTTTCTCTGTACCCGAAGGAGTCACTTTTCCACCATCGTTGATGAATATCTTTAAGGAAATACAGATGGATCTTGGTATTCCGATGCCTGCTACAGGTGATCTGACCCGCTGGGCCAAACAGGGAGTGTTATTGCTCAATGCCACCCTGACAGTTAGAGCCCATCAGGCTGCGAGCCATCAGCGTAAGGGATGGGAACAGTTTACTGATGCAGCTATCAAGGCTCTCAGCAAGGACAAGGAACATCTGGTATTTATTCTTTGGGGAGGCTATGCCCGCAGCAAGGCTTCACTCATCGACTCTTCGCGCCATTTGATATTGCAGAGCGTGCACCCTTCGCCATTATCTGCCAATCGTGGCGGATGGTTTGGCAATCATCATTTCTCCCGCTGTAATGAGTATCTCAGACAGAATGGGATAGAACCGATAAAATGGTAGAGGCAGCAGAAAAGCTGTGATACTTTCTATATGTACGCATATAGAGTTGCTCCTTATTTAATTTATATATCCCCTTATTTTATCATACACTTATTTATATACAGGAAACATTTATGAACAAAGACGAACTGCGTATTCTCCAGGTGGGTGATGTGCTGGTATCACCTAATATTCTTACTGAAAAATTCTGTTGCGACCTTGATGCCTGCAAGGGAGAGTGCTGTATCGAAGGCGATGCCGGTGCTCCTGTAAGCCTCGACGAGATTATGGAGATAGAGAATATGCTCGATGTCGTTTGGGAAGACCTGTCGGCTTCGGCACAGGCTGTTATAGATAAACAGGGTGTGGCGTATACGGATATAGAAGGCGACCTGGTGACGAGTATTGTCAATGGCAAGGACTGCGTGTTTACATGCTATCAGGACCTGAAGGACCTGAACGACGGGCACACCATACAGAACTGCTGTCTTTGTGCCTTGGAGCGTGCCTATCGTGAGGGAAAGTCTAAGTTTATGAAACCCATCTCTTGTGCCTTGTATCCTATTCGTGCCAAACACTTTGGCAACGGGGTGTATGGTTTGAACTATAACCAATGGAAGATTTGCAAGGCTGCCGTGAAGAAGGGCGAGGAGTTGAATCTGCCCGTATATAAGTTCCTTGAAGGTCCTCTTGTGAAACGATTTGGACAAGAGTGGTATGACGAATTGTGTGCTGTAGCCCATGAGTTGGGCTATTAATAGATTTCCAATCCTTCTATTTTCTGTATCTGACTTTTGCGGAAATGGCGGTCGCCCTTGATGGTGATGGTTTTTTGCTGGCTCGTGCTGAGATGGCGGAAGGCTTGTTCGTCCATTTCGCCGCTGCAGATATATACCAGTCCGTTTATCTCAAGTCTTTCTCCCTTCTTGGCCTCGCGCAGTGTGATGCGTACGGAGCCTTGAAAGAAACGGTCAAAGTCGTAGTGGAGGCCTAAGGAATCTTCGTATTCGGCTATAGGCAACAATACATGTCTTAACCTGTTGTCATAGGCAGGGTAGGTGGGTAATGTGGTGTAGATGCCTTTCGACTCTTTAAAAAGCCTGCGTACGGGCTTTTCGGATTTTGGGAAGAGGAAGTCTGAGGCTTTCCAGCTGTTATCATATTGTCTGTTGTTGAAAACCTCAATGGTGTTTCCTATGCTGTCTTGCGTTATCCTGTTGCCTTCTGACAGGCAGCAGCTCCAGGATTCGTCGGCTTGTTGATAGAACGCCGAGCCGTTATAGTTTGTACCATAATAATCCAATGTCAGTTGTTTGCTGGCTGCATCCTGCGAGTATGCTGTAGCTTGAGGGCATGGCGCATACCATACGGCTATGGTATTGGAGTCTGGACGCAGATAACGAGTTACATCGTAGGTATGCAGAAGGATACCCTGTGGAGTCGTGTTTCTGTAGAAGACCTCTCTCGATACATTTCTCTCGTTGATATATACCTTGCAGCTGCCCATACTGGCAAAGGTGATATATGCCTGTTGGGGACGGTGCTTGGTGATGTAAGTATGGCGGAACATCACCTCGGTGCTGTCGTCGGGAAAGGGATAAGAAATCCAGTGGGTACCGAACTCTTGACTATGCGAGTTCAGTACCCAGAGGATGGAGAATATGATGCAAATAACTTTGCGTGTCATTTATTTGACAGTTATTATGATTGTCACTTGGTAGCAGACTTTTATTTGACCGTCTTGGTTTCACCAGCCTTGAAATGCAGCACTTTCTGCTTGCCGTTGTAGCAAACGGTAAGCACGCCTGCATAGTGGCTGGTAATCTTGGCTTTGGCAACCTTGTAATTTTTCCAACTGAGGTCGATCTTGTAGTTGCCACGTGCCTTGATACCGTTCATCTCGCCAGTATTCCATGCGCCAGGGAGTGATGGCAGCAGTTCCATAGTTTCGCCATCACACTGCATCAGCATCTCACAGATACCAGCAGTTCCACCAAAGTTTCCGTCAATCTGGAAGGGTGGGTGAGCATCAAAGAGGTTCGGATAAGTACCTCCTGAAGAATGGTTCTTTAATGTGTTGGGACTGACATAGTTGAGCAGTTTGCGCAGAATGGCATACGACTTGGCGGCTCTGTGAAGACGAGCCCACAGACAGATGCGCCATCCTGTACTCCAACCAGTAGAGTTGTTGCCCTTGATCTCCAACGATTTGGATGCAGCTGCAGCAATTTCTGGAGTCTTGGCTAATGTGATATGGTTGAAAGGATACAGACCTAAGAGATGAGACTGATGGCGGTGTTGCCAATCCTGGTCATCCCAGTCGTAGTACCATTCTTGCAGATTACCCCTCTTGCCTATCTGGTAAGGATGCAGACGGTTGATGGCATCTTGCAGAGTAGCCTGATATGCAAGGTCGGTATTGAGTGCCTTTGCTCCCTTGATGGTATTCCTGAAAAGCTCGTGAATGATGGCAAGATCGGCTGTTCCTCCATATAGGGTGCTTCCCTTGTAGCCTTTGTCTGTTATATATTGCGCCTCGGGTGAGGTACAAGGGGCTGTGATGAGTTCGCCCGGCTTCTTGGGATTGTCGATAAGCCACTTCAGCATGAAGTCGGCTGCACCTTTCATCAGCGGGTAGGCTGTCTGGCGCAGGTAGTCGAGGTCGCGTGTGTAGTCATAGTGCTCCCAAAGTGTCTGTACAAGCCATGCTCCACCCATGTTCCAGTTGCTCCACTTGGGGCTTTCCTTCTTGGTGCCTACAGGATTACTCATGGCCCATGCGTCGGTGTTATGTCCGGCACACCAGCCTTCCTCTATACCATAAAAATGCTTGGCGGTGTACTTTCCTGTTACGGCAAGGGCCTTTACCAGTCCTTCTACAGGCATGGTGAGTTCAGAGAGGTTGGCTACTTCTGCAGGCCAGTAGTTCTCTTCCAGATTGATGTTGATAGTGTAGTTGCCTCGCCATGGCGACAGACGGGCTGGTGCCCACAGACCTTGCAGATTGGCAGGAACACCCGGAGTGCGTGAGCAACTGATGAGCAGGTATCTGCCAAACTGGAAATAGAGCATCTCAAGATATGGGTTTTGTTCCTGCTTATCTGTATAGTCGAAGAGTTGTTGCTCCGTGTTGCGCTGAGTGTCGTATCGGGCTCCTTTCAGCATGAAACGGGTGCGGTCGAAGAACTGTTTGTAGTCGTTTACATGACGTTGGCGCAGTTCGGGATAAGTGTAGTTGACCAGATGCCAGGCATCATCAGCTACCTTTTCTATATAAGGGGCTCCTTCGGTCACGGGATGCTTGTCGAAACCATTATAGCTGGTCTCGTTTACAAAGTATATGATGGCCTCGCTTACGCCCTGTAGGTGCAGGGTAGAGTCGGTAGGTGTGATACTTCCATCTGTATTCCGTATGCTCAGTATTGAGCAGAAATGCGTGCTGTTCTCTGGTTCTCCCATGGCATGACCGGTAAGCGTGAGCTGGTTGCCCGAAGCTTTTACCTGATGAGGAATAAGCGATGTGAGCGAGATGTCGCAGTTGATGGCTTGCTTCTGTGATGCGGTGAGCCTGATGGCTATCATCTTATCAGGATGTGAGGCGAAGTATTCCCTGGTGTAGCTAACCCCTTCACGGCTATAACGCAGAGTGGCTATGGCGCTGTCGAGACTGAGCTGACGGTAGTACTGGGTGGCTTGTCCTGGGTTTTGGTCCTTGATATTGATGATGGCAAGAGGCTGATAATACTCCGAATTGTGGCCTTGCACATGCAGCTGGAGTGAGTCGGCAGCCTTGTAATCTTCTCTGAAGAGTGCTTCCCTTATTTTGGGAATCCACTTGTAGGCTTCGCCTCCTTCCTGCCTGTCAACCGGTTTCCCCGTCCACAGGGTGATGTCGTTGAGGTAAATAGAATCGTTGTTGGCACCTCCATATATGAGGGCTCCCAACTTGCCGTTGCCTATAGGCAAGGACTCTTCGAAGACTGTTGCAGGCTTGGTGTACCATAAGTTGAATGGCAACTTGTCCTGTGCAAGTCCTGGTAAACTGTTGGCTAAGAGTAGCGCTGAGAAAACAAACTGTCTCATGGTTTTTGGGTTTAAGTACTAAAAGGGCGGACATTCTTGATAAGAAGTCCGCCCTGGTATAAATGGTTTAATTAAGCGTCGATATTAGCGTAGGTTGCGTTCTGCTCGATAAACTCACGGCGTGGCTCTACATCGTCTCCCATCAGCATAGAGAAGATCTCATCAGCATGAGCTGCATTCTCGATGGTGACTTGCTTGAGGAGTCGTGTCTTTGGGTCCATGGTGGTTTCCCAGAGCTGCTCGGGGTTCATCTCACCCAAACCTTTGTATCGCTGAGTGTGGATGTTCTTGTCTTCCACGCCTTCGCCATACTTGTCGATAAAGGCCTGGCGCTGCTGTTCTGTATAGCAGTATTCGCTCACCTTGTTCTTGAAAGAACATTTGTAGAGCGGTGGAGTGGCGATATAGAGGTGTCCTTCTTCGATAACCTTTGGCATGAAGCGATAGAACAATGTCATAATCAGGGTGTCGATGTGTGAACCATCGACGTCGGCATCCGTCATGATGATAATCTTGTCGTATCTCAACTTGTCTGTGTTGGCTTCCTTACTGTCTTCTCCGTCTACTCCGAAGCGGACTCCGATGCTCTGGATGATGTTCATTACTGACTCCGCCTCGAACACCTTATGCCATTGCACCTTCTCTACGTTGAGAATCTTACCGCGCAAAGGAAGGATGGCCTGATGGAAGCGGTCGCGTCCCTGCTTGGCAGAACCACCAGCCGAGTCACCCTCGACAAGGAAAATCTCGCTCTCCTTAGGATCCTTGATAGAGCAGTCGGCCAACTTGCCTGGCAGACCTCCACCTGTCATAAAGTTCTTGCGCTGTACACTCTCGCGTGCCTTGCGTGCTGCGATACGTGCTGTAGCGGCCAAGACCACTTTCTCGCAAATCTTCTTTGCCTCGTCTGGATGTTCCTCTAAATAGTCGGTCAAAGCTTCATTGACAGCCTGCTGTACGGCACCCTGCACCTCGCTGTTTCCAAGTTTGGTCTTGGTCTGACCTTCAAACTGCGGCTCAGCGACCTTGATAGAGATGACAGCTGTAAGACCCTCGCGGAAATCTTCAGGTGCAATCTCGACCTTGGCTTTCTCTATCTGCTTGGCTATGGTAGGCTCAGCTTCTGCGTATGCTTTCAGTGTGCGGGTGAGCGCCATGCGGAAACCAGTGAGGTGGGTTCCACCCTCGATGGTGTTGATGTTGTTTACATACGAGTGAATATTCTCGCTGTAATCAGTATTATACATGATGGCAATCTCGATAGGAATGCCCTGCTTTTCAGTCTTCAGATAGATGACATCGTCGAAGAGATGAGTGCGGTGACGGTCTACATAGCGAACGAATTCCTTCAAACCATCTTTAGCATGGAACACCATCTGTTTTGTTTTTCCCTCTTCATCGGGACGAAGGTCTGTCAGCGTTATCTTGATACCGGCATTAAGGAATGCCAACTCACGCATGCGGCTTGCAATAATATCCCATTTGTATATTGTAGTGGTGAAGATGGTTGGGTCTGGCCAGAACTGCTGGCGGGTACCGCGCTTGTCGGTCTCGCCAATCACCTTTACAGGATAGAGAGGCTTTCCCTTTTCGTATTCCTGCTGGTAGATCTTGCCTCCACGGAATACCTGAGACATCATGTGTGTTGACAGAGCATTAACGCAACTAACACCCACACCGTGCAGACCTCCGGAAACCTTGTAGGAACCTTTGTCGAATTTACCTCCGGCATGGAGCACTGTCATTACTACTTCGAGAGCAGACTTGTGCAATTTTTCATGCTCGTCTACAGGAATACCACGTCCGTTGTCTTCTACTGTGATAGAGTTGTCTTCGTTGATAGTTACCTCTATGTCTGTACAGTAACCTGCCATGGCCTCGTCGATAGAGTTGTCTACAGTCTCATTTACCAAGTGATGCAGACCTTTCTCGGAGATGTCACCGATGTACATCGCAGGACGTTTGCGAACAGCCTCAAGTCCTTCGAGAACTTGGATGTTGCTCGCTGAATAATTATTTGCGTTGTTTTGATTTTCTGCCATTTCTTTGTTTAGTATTATTTCCGTGCAAAGATAACAAAAAAAAGCGAGAAAAGGGATAGAATGTTGCTAAAAAACCACAAAAAGCGATGCTTATTTTTTTATTTTTCCCTTTTATATTCAAAAGGGTCGTTTATGCTCCTTTTGTGGGTGAGTTCCTGGATGTTTGGTAAACAAATTAAGGCTGCAATCCTTTCGGAATGCAGCCTTATGTATGTTTATCTCCTAATTTGAGATTAGCCCAACTTAGCGATGTGCTGAGCAAGACCAGACTTCAAGTTAGCAGCCTTGTTGCTGTGGATGATGTTGATCTTAGCCAACTTGTCTAAAAGCTTCTGAACAGTAGGATACAGCTTTGTAGCCTCTTCCTTATCTGTCATGTTGCGCAACTTGCGTACAGCGTTACGCATGGTCTTTGCATAATACTTATTGTGCAGAGACTTCTTTTTGTCCTGACGGATTCTCTTGATTGATGATTTATGATTTGCCATCTTTTTTTATTATTATATATTCTACTTGTAGTCCCTAGCAGAGTCGAACTGCTCTTTAGAGAATGAAAATCTCTCGTCCTAACCGATAGACGAAGGGACCATTTGTTGTTTGCGGGTGCAAAGTTACTACATTTTTTTTGTTCTCACAAATTTTTTATGTGGAATTTTTCTTCAAATGCATATTTTTTCGTATTTTTGCCATAGTTTTGGTAAAAAAGGCGAGTAAATGGTTATAAAAACGAAAGCTGTTGTGCTACATGTGGTTAAATTCGGTGACAATCAACTTGTTGTTGATTTTCTTACCGAGGCCTTGGGGCGTTTGTCTTTTATGATTCGTCTGCCCAAATCGGCGAAGGCTAAGGTGAAGCGTCAGTATTTTCAACCTCTTTCTGTTTTGTCCTTAGAGTTTGATTATCGTCCTAAGGCCAGTCTGCAACGGCTCAAGGATGTTTTCATTGCTGTTCCTTTTACAGATATTCCGGTTTCGCCCTATAAAATGTCTATGGCGATGTTCCTTTCTGAGTTCTTGTATTATACTACACGCCACGAGCAGGAGAACGTTTCCTTGTTCAGTTTTGTAGTGAGCAGTCTGCAATGGTTGGACTTGGCGCGTGAAGGGTTTGCCAACTTCCATATTGTTTTCATGATTCGTCTTACCTTGTTCTTGGGAATTGCGCCCAATGTGGAAGATGCGTTACAAGGTGGTTGCTTCGACCTGAGTGAGGGAATGTTTGTTGCCCCAGCATCAGTGCATTCGATGTTCTTGTCGAAAGATGATTCTTTGCGGATGCGCGATTTGATGAGGCTTCGCTTTCAAACAATGCACCTCTACACAATGTCACGGCAGGAGCGTAACAGATGTGTAGAGGTGATTATAAGTTATTATCGGTTGCACATGCCCGATTTTCCCGAATTGAAAACTCTCCCTATATTGAAGGAACTGTTTGTTTAAGCGAAACTGATGACGCCCTTTACTGGTTCGTCGCCCTCTTCTTTCTTAGTGGTTTCTTGCTGACCGGAGGCGATGTGGCGAATGTCTTCAAGCATCTGACGTGTACGCTTGTAGGTTGGAGTATCTTCCACTTGCATGATGACGTCCTCGTTGTCCAGGTCTTCAGGACGGAAGAGGAAGATATGTGGATGACGCTTGTACTGAGGTGTATTGCCGTCAGAACCATAGTAATGTTTTCTGCGGTCTTCTCGCTCAGCTCTTTTCTCTTCCTGTTCGGCGATTCTACGTGTCTCTTCCTCTGTATGTTTTCTGAGATGTACGTTCATACCGTCTACATCCTCTATGCCGAATCCTGTTGCAAGAACAGTCACCTTTACCTTGTTGCCCAGCTCGGGGTCGATAGCCAATCCCCATTTCAGTTCGAAGTCGTCGCCAAAGTTGCCCATGAAGTCGTTGACGTCATTCATCTCGTCCATGGTGAGACCTGTGTTGTCTTTTCTCTCACTCGAGAAGGCAATGCTGAGAAGAATCTTCTTGGAGTTGAACACATCGTTGTCGTTGAGCAATGGAGAGTTGAGCGCATCCTCGATGGCTTTCTTTACTCTGCCTTCTCCCTCGCCATAACCTGTACTCATGATTGCCACGCCACCATCTTTCAATACTGTCTTCACATCGTTGAAGTCGAGGTTGATGAGTCCGTGTACGGTAATGATTTCGGCGATACTCTTGGCTGCAATGCTCAGTGTGTCGTCTGCTTTGCCGAAAGCATCGAGCACAGCCAGTTCTGGATAAATCTGACGCAGGCGCTCATTGTTGATAACGAGCAGAGCATCGACGTGCTTTGACATTTCCTCAACACCATCCAGAGCTTGGTCTATCTTCTTAGTTCCCTCGAAACGGAAGGGGATTGTAACGATACCTACGGTAAGAATGCCTAATTCCTTGCTTACTCTTGCTATGACTGGAGCTGCACCAGTACCGGTGCCGCCACCCATACCAGCTGTGATGAAGGTCATCTTGGTACCATCATTCAGCATGTTCTTGATGTCGTCCAATGTTTCTTCGGCTGCCTCGCGTGCTTTTTCTGGTTTGTTGCCGGCACCAAGTCCTTCCTTGCCTAATTGGAGATGTACGGGCACAGGAGAGTCGTTGAGAGCCTGATTGTCGGTGTTGCAGAGTACGAAACTCACATCATGGATGCCCTCTTTATACATGTGATTGACTGCATTACCGCCGCCACCGCCTACACCAATTACCTTGATGATGCTGTTCTCTTTCTCTGGTTCTCCAAAATCCAGAATATGTGGAGTGTTATCTTGCATGATGAATATCTATATTAAATTTGTTGTTTGTATTTATATATTAAAGAGGTGTAACTATTCCTCCTCAGAAATACTGTCTTCGACGAATTTCTTCAAGAATCGGAAGCCTCTGTGGAAGATGCTCTTCTCTTTCTTCTCTTTCTTGATTCGCTCAGCCTCCTCTTCGGCAGCTTTTCTTGCAGCCTCTTCCTCTTCTTCTATTTTCTTACGTGCCTCCTCTTCTGCTTTCTGCTTTTCGGCAGCAGTGAGTACTACGCCTGTTCCAACTGTATCGTTAGGATTTCGTGGAGTCTTATGTACATCATTGACAGTGGTGTGACCATCCTGATTGAACAGGTCGGTGTTGATTTCGTCGCCAGCACAGTTCATATTGCCTTTTGCCAACAATCCAAGAACGGTGTTCATCGTTCCGTCGTGGTTGGTGTATCTTGGATCTTTCGAGTTGACTGTCTGGTTGATGAACTTGGCAATTCTAATTTTGTCGATATGAGTGTGCATCTTGAAGGCCCTGCCAATCTCTGGCATATTGCTGCCACCTCCGGTAAGGATGATGCCACCCAGCAGTTTGTCGGCATATTCTGCTGGAACCTGGAACCATACATTCTCCACGATTTCCTCAACACGTGCTTCCACAATCTCTATAAACTTTTTGCTTTCTACTACACGGTCTTTGTCTATCGGGTAGTTGAGTGTCGGGTCGATATTGCTGTTCTCTGTATAAGCCTTGCCATATTTGAGCTTCATCTTCTCGGCATCCTGTTCCTCGATTTGCAGGCTGGTGATGTCTTTTGTGATATTGTTGCCTCCCAGTGGGATGACTGAGAGATGACGCAAGATGCCCTTGCTGTAGACTGATACTGTAGTGGTGTCGGCACCTAAGTCGACAAGCATACAACCCGCTCTCTTCTCAGAGTCTGTCAGTATATGGTCGGCCAATGCCAGAGGTGCAAGATACATCTCGGCAATAGAGATGTGGGCATTCTCGAAACATGTGTTGATGTTGTTGTAGAAAGTCCTGCGCCACAGGATATTCAGGAAGATGCCCTCGAGGTGAGAACACTGTATGCCAACAGGATCCAGCTGGTGCTGGCTGTCTATCTTGTATTCTTGGGTGATGGCGTCAAGGATTTCCTGGTCTGGATAGGTCATGTTGCGGTTGATGTCCATCAACTCGTTGATCATTTCCTGTGTGATGATGGTGTGCTCAGGCAGGTCTTTCACGATCACGTTCTTGATGCTGCGGATAGAACGGCCACCCACACCGACATAAACCTGTCGGATATCTTGCTTCAGTATTGCCTTCAACTTTTTGATGATATTGGTCAGGCAAAGACATGTCTGGTTGATATTGTATATCACACCTTTCCTGATGCAAGAAGACGAGTCTTCCTCCACTGTGGCAAGAACCGTGATGCTTCCATCCAGGTTCTTCTGTCCTGCTATACCTGTCATCTTTGATGAACCAAGTTCAATTGCTACGATAAATTCCTTTGGCATAGTTGTATCTATTTATCTATTTTTTATTTGCTGTGTTGTTTATTGCTGCCTCTTTTTGCAGATAATCTGGTTGTCGAACTCGATGTTGATGTACGAGTATTTGTTCCATCCTGCCTGTGAGAGTCCGTATTTGTAGAATTTCTCCAATCTGTCCATTTTCTTATTGACAAAATTGTTGATATCCTCTTCTCTCTTCCTCTTTGAGCTGCATTCAGGCAGGCGTCCTATATATACAATGTGGTTGCCTACTCTGGGTACCAGTTCTATGCTTCTGTCGGGCAGAACATTGATTTGTTCTATCTGGTTTCTCCATAACTCGTTCACCATAAGCGATTTGCTTAATAGTGAGATATAGTTCTGTGCAAACCATTTGTTGATCTGCCCTGTCGCTACAATGAGGTCGCTTGTATATTTTGTATTCGGCATCACCTGATAGTGGTCGTCAATATAGTAGTCCTCGTTGTTGGCGCTCTTTATCCGCACGATAGGCATTCGCTGTGTCAGATGGATGTCGACAAGGCCGTTTTGTGTCTTGTAGCATTCTGCTGTCTTGACAAAAGGACTGGTCTTCAGTGTCTCTTCTATTTTGCGGGCACTGATGTCGGTCATCTTCTTCTTCAGAGGGTACAGTTGCTTTGCTTCTAACCTTTTCTTTATTTCTTTAGCGTTCAGAAAACCATTCGTCATCTCGTCTTGTATGTTGATGTTCACCTTTGTGCAGACTTTCTTGCTTTCATCAGGTTTGTTAAACTTGGTGATAGCGAAAGTCAGGTAAACGCCGAGCATGAGGTCGAGCAAGATGATAATAGTCTTCTTCCAATTGATGCGCATTATATTTTTTCCTTTAGAATTTTTTCTATTTCAGGGACATAGTTGTCCAAGTCGCCAGCTCCGAGTATGACGAGCACGTCGAAGTCTCTGCTTCTTACGAGGTCGAGAACATCTTCCTTATGAATCATACTCTTCTCTACGCCTGGTTTGAGGTTGTCGTAGATGAGTTTGGAGGTGACTCCTGGTATAGGTTGCTCTCTTGCAGGATAGATGTCGCAGAGGATTACTTCGTCGAGCATGCTCAGACTGTCGGCAAAGTCCTTGTAGAAATCTCTTGTACGGGTGTACAGATGAGGCTGGAAGATAGCTGTTATCTTACGGTTCTTGTACAACTCGCTTAGGCTCTTTGCACTCTGGTAAATCTCCTTGGGGTGATGAGCATAGTCGGAAAGCAGTACCAACTTGTCGGTCTTAATCTTGAAGTCGAAGCGACGAACCACTCCCTCGTAAGTCTTCATGCCCTGTCGCAACTCTTCTGCTGTGCAGCCATTGAGCTGTGCCATGGCCATAGCAGCCACTCCATTCTCTATATTGATAGGAACGGGTTGTCCTAAGATAACACCGGGCACGTTTTCAATAGGAGAAACAAAGTCGAATGTGATTTCGCCGTTGTCGATCTTGATGTTCTCGGCATGGAAGTCTCCTTCGTCGAGGCTGTATTCATATACGCGAACGCCTTCCTGTACATGCTGTTTCATCTCCAGGTTTTTGTGGATGATGAGGGCACCGCCAGGCTGGATGAGTTCTGTATAATGGCGGAAGCTCTCCAAGTAGGCTTCCTTTGTGCCATAGATGTCAAGATGGTCGGGGTCGGTAGCTGTAATGACGCTCATCCAGGGACGAAGCCAGTGGAAACTGCGGTCGAACTCATCAGCCTCAATGACTACATAGTCGCTCTTGTCGGACAGGATGTAGTTGGTTCCATAGTTCTTTGAAATGCCTCCGAGGAATGCGTTGCAGTCGATATGACTCTCGTGCATGATGTGTGCGCACATGGTGGAAGTGGATGTCTTGCCATGAGTACCGGCCACGCATAGTCCTTTGTGTGTGCGGGTGAGTGTGCCCAATACCTGAGCACGTTTCTCGATGGTGAATCCATTCTGTTGGAAGTATACAAGCTCCTGATGGGTGGCGGGGATGGCAGGTGTGTAGATGACCAGCGTGTTCTTGGCATCCTTGCATGCAGAAGGAATCAGTTCCACATTCTCCTCATAGTGGATGAGCATACCTTCCTTTTCCAGTTCGTGTGTCAACTCGGATGGAGTCTTGTCGTAACCGGCTACGATGAGCCCTTTCTTTAAGAAATATCTGGCGATGGCGCTCATTCCGATGCCGCCTGCTCCTACGAAATATACTGCTTTTATATCTTTGATTTCCATTATTTTGTTGCTAATTTTATGACTTCGTCGGCGATGACGTCGGCAGAGTTCTTCAGTCCTAATTTCTTGATATTCTCGCTCATAGAAGCGAGTTTCTGTGCATCCTCAACTATGCCGACAGCCTTCTTGATGAGTACAGCCGGTGCGTCGGCATCCTTCACATAGATGGCTGCATCCTTGTTGACCAGTGCCATGGCGTTCTTGGTCTGATGATCTTCTGCTACATTCGGGCTTGGTACCAAGATGACTGGCTTGCCGATAAGGCAGAACTCGCTGATACTGCTGGCTCCTGCACGGCTTATGACAAGGTCGGCTGCCTGATAGGCTGCCCCCATGTCGCTAATGAAATCGGTAACCTTCAGCATAGGAAGGTCTTTGTCTTTGAGCTGATTGACGATGCTCTCGTGGTAGTACTTACCTGTTTGCCAGATAAACTGTACGCCACTTTTTTCTATGATGTCCAGGTTCTGCAAGACACTTTCGTTGATGGTTCTTGCACCTAAGCTTCCGCCTACGAGCAGAATTGTCTTTTTCTCAGGGTTCAGACCGAACTGCTTGCGTGCTTCCTCTTTAGTGAGAGTAGTGCTCAGCACATTCTGTCTTACGGGATTACCTGTCATGATAATCTTGTCGGCAGGGAAGAAACGCTCCATTCCCTCATACGCCACACATATCTTCTGGGCTTTTTTGGCCAGAAGCTTGTTGGTTACTCCTGCATAAGAGTTCTGCTCTTGAATGAGGCAGGGAATACCTTTGCTGGCACACACGTTGAGAGTTGGACCGCTTGCATAGCCTCCAACTCCTACTGCTGCCATTGGCTTGAAATCCTTGATGATCTTCTTAGCCATTCTTTGGCTTTTCCTGATTCTGAAAAGTACAGCGAAGTTCTTGAGCAAGTGTTTGCGGTCGAATCCGCAAATGGGCAAGCCTTTGATCTCGTATCCTGCTGCAGGGACACGTTGCATTTCCATTCTGCCTTTAGCCCCGACAAACAATATTTTTGCATCAGGACGCTTGGCTTTAATTGCGTTGGCAATAGATACGGCAGGGAAGATGTGTCCACCAGTTCCACCGCCACTAATGATAATTCTTAGCTCGTTATTCATATTTTTTCAGTTTCTATCGCAAAGGTAAATAAAAAAATCCATTTTATGGCATTTTTTATTTAAAATGTTGTTCTTTTTTATGCTGTAGCCAATTTTGGGTCAGTCTGCCTGTCATCTGCTCCTTCTTTCTTCTTGGCTGTTCTGCTGATGCTTAGGATGATACCCACATACATGCAGTTGATGATGGATGATGTTCCACCTCGGCTGATAAGAGGAAGTGGCTGTCCGGTAACAGGAGCGAGTCCTACGGCTACTGCCATGTTGAAAAGGGCCTGTGTGACGAGAAGAATGGCAAGTCCCATGGCAAGAAATGCCGGGAAATTGTTCTCACACCGGTTGGCTATTCTTCCTGTTCTGAAGAGCAGGATGATATATAGAAATGCGACAAAGAGTCCTCCCGGCACCCCCATCTCCTCAATGATGATGGCATAGATGAAGTCGGAGAAGGCCTGCGACAGGAAGTCGCGTTCTACAGAGTTTCCCGGACCTTTGCCCATGACGTTGGATGAGGCAATGGCAATATTGGCATGAGCCACCTGAGCATCCTTGTCAAGGTCTACCTCCTCTGGCGACACAGGCTTTGTGTCGAGGAAGTGGTCGATACGGGCTTTCCATGTATCCATACGGTGGAACATCTTCTGTACGGTATTCTTCTTCTCAGGTTGCTCTGTCGCTACCTGTTCGGTAAAGGTGTCGTTTGTCTTTGCCAACTTCTCTTCGTCATGGCCCAACAGCATGACCATCGAGATGGCGAAGACGATGGTGAGCAGTACAATACCAGCAAGCTTTCCGAGCAGTTTACCAGGCACTCTTCCTATGATCATCATGAAGAAAATGGTGATACACAAGAGCATGGCTGTAGACATATTCTCGAGCATGATGGGGAAAATCATAACGGCGCTGATTGTCAGGATGTATTTGAATGCCCGCTTGTCAGCTCCGTTCTCGTTCTGCATGGCACTTAGAATCTGTGCTACTGCAAGTACGAGTGTTCCCTTGGCTATCTCGGAAGGCTGAAACTGGATGCCCACGAGGCTGATCCATCTGGATGCGCCATTGGTAGACTGTCCAGCCAACAGTACCCACAGAAGTAAGACTATAGAGATAAAAATCATGAATGGAGTCACGATTTTGAAATACTTGCACTTGACCTTCAGCATGCAAATCATGACGAAGACACCGCCAACCAGGATAGCCATGTGTTTGATGACTGGCCCCATGAAGTTTCCGCTCTTGTACGACAGCGTACTTGAGGCTGAGTAAACCTCAATGATGCTGATCATACAGAGGAAGAAAAACACCATCCAGATGACTTTGTCTCCCTTGAATATGTTACCTATTTTGTTGCTCATTTCTCTTTTTTGTCTTCCTCTTTGTCTTTAGTCTTTCTGTCTTTTACAGTTGTCGGGCAAGTGTCTTGAACTGTTCGCCTCTGTCTTCCATGTTTTTGAACAGGTCGAAGCTTGCACAACATGGACTCAGCAGAACCGTGTCGCCTTCTTTTGCCATCTTGTGGCAAGCTGCGATACAGTCTTTCATGCTGTGAGTATCACAAACAGGAATGCCGAGACAGTCGAAGTTGTCGTGCAACTTCTTGTTGTCGGCTCCCAAATATACCAGTCCTACACACTTTTGCTTTACCAGTTCTGTGATGTGGCTGTAGTCGTTGCCCTTGTCCTTTCCTCCCAAGATCAGGATAGTAGGTGTCTTCATGCTTTCGAGTGCATACCAGCAGGCATCTACGTTGGTAGCCTTTGAGTCGTTGATGTATTGCACGCCGTTCACCTTGCATACTTTCTCCAGGCGGTGTTCCACGCCAGGAAAGTCGCCCAGGCTCTTGCGGATCGTAGCCTCGTCAATTCCTGCAATATGGCAGGCAAGTCCTGCTGCCAGGCTGTTGTAGATATTGTGTTTGCCTGTAAGGCTTAGCTCAGCTTCTGGCATGGCGAAAGGAGTAGGGTAGTCGAGTTTGTAGAGTCCGTCCTCTATGTATCCTACACATCCTTCCTCCTTGTTCTCAGCAAACGGACAGATTCTTGACTTCAGATTGTATTTCTCAATCTCTTTCTTCACGATGGGATCGTCGTTCCAATAGATGAAACTGTCTTCTTCTGTCTGATTTTGTGTGATACGCATCTTGGCGTCCACATAGTTTTGCATGCAGAAGTCGTAACGGTCCAGGTGGTCGGGTGTGATGTTGAGAAGGATGGCTATGTTGGCGCGGAACTTGTACATATTGTCAAGCTGGAAACTGCTCAGCTCGATGATGTAGTACTCGTGTGGCTCCTCTGCAACCTGCAGGGCAAGGCTGTTTCCGATGTTTCCTGCCAGACCTGCATCCATGCCCGCCGCCTTGAAGATGTGGTATATGAGTGATGTGGTTGTGGTCTTGCCATTGCTGCCAGTGATGCACACCATCTTGGCGTCAGTATATCTTGCGGCAAACTCTATCTCGCTGATGATAGGTGTGCCCTGCGCCATCAGTTTCTGAATCATGGGAGCCTCTTTAGGAATACCCGGGCTCTTGATGATTTCGTTGGCATTCAGTATTTTCTCTTCTGTATGGTGGCCTTCTTCCCATTCTATCTGGTGGTCATCAAGCAGCTTTTTGTATTTGTCCTTGATTTTTGACATGTCGGATACAAATACATCAAAACCTTCTTTCTTGGCAAGTACGGCAGCTCCTGCTCCGCTTTCGCCAGCACCTAAAATTACAATTCTACTCATATTTTTTATCTTATCTTCAATGTTATAATTGTTAAGGCAGCAAGAATGATGGTGATAATCCAGAAACGGATTGTTATCTTTGATTCGTGGATGGCACCATGTGGCTTCTTGATGAGATACTTACACTCAGGGTCGAGCTGGCTGTCCTGTGTTCTGAAGTTGTCGTGGATAGGCGTTCTCTTGAAGATGCGCTGCTTGATACCTTTACGCTTGCCTAATTTATAGTAGTATACCTGTACGATGACGCTGAGGCTTTCTACGAAGAAGATGCCACAGAGAATAGGCAGCATGAGCTCTTTGTGGATGATGATGGCTCCCACGGCAATAATGCCGCCAATGGTCAGCGAGCCTGTATCGCCCATGAATACTTGTGCGGGATAGGCATTGTACCACAGAAAGCCAATCAATGCTCCAATGAAGGCGCAGAAGAATACTACGAGCTCCTCGGAGCCAGGTATGTACATGATGTTGAGGTAGGCGGCATATTGGATGTGGGAAGACACATAGGCCAGTATGCCCAATGCCACACCTATGATGGCAGAGTTGCCTGCACACATTCCGTCCATACCGTCATTCAGGTTGGCTCCGTTGGATACAGCGGTCACGACAAAGATAGTCATCAGGACGAAGAGAATCCATCCTGCTGCTGTCTTGTATTTGCCGCAGAATCCCATGATGCGTGAGTAGTCAAGGTTGTGCCCCTTGATAAATGGTATGGTGGTCTTCAGCGACTTGGTAGACTCTGCCCTGTGCTTGACGACCATCTCCTGTCCCTGACGCTCGATGGCTAAGTTCTCGTTCATCTTGACATCAGGTGAGGCCCACAGCACCAAGCCAACGATAAGTCCGATGCCGAGCTGTCCCACTATCTTGTATTTTCCTTTCAGTCCTTCCTTGTCGCGCTTGAAGATCTTGATGAAATCGTCCATACCTCCCAGGAATCCCAGCCATACGGTGGTGATGAGCATCAGTATCAGATAGATGTTGCGCAAACGTCCCAACAGCAGTACCGGTATGAGTATTGCCATGATGATGATGACACCACCCATGGATGGAACTCCTATCTTCTTGACACCAAATGGGTCGATGCTGGCATCGCGCTGAGTTTCAGTTATCTGCTTGCTTTTGAGGTATTTGATGAACTTCTCGCCAAACCAAGCAGAGATAATCAACGAAAGAATGAGAGCCAGGAGGGCACGGAAAGAGATGTAACCCCACATGTGGGAGCCGGAAATGCCCCATTGCTCTAAAAATCTAAAGAGATAGTATAACATTTTCTTCTTTTATTATTTCTTGTTAATACCGAAGATGCCGCGAATCACTTCCTTGTCGTCGAAGTGGTGTTTCACGCCCTTGATTTCCTGGTAGTCCTCGTGGCCTTTGCCTGCCACCAGAATTACATCGCCCTTCTTTGCCATCATGCATGCTGTGCGGATGGCCTCTTTGCGGTCTACGATGCTGATGACTTTCTTCATCTGCTGTTCGTTCAGACCAGCCAACATGTCGTTGATGATGTCCTGTGGCTCCTCGAAACGGGGATTGTCGCTGGTGATAATCACCTTGTCGCTTTGTTTGACGGCTTCTTGTGCCATGAGTGGTCGCTTGCCCTTGTCGCGGTTTCCTCCGGCACCACATACGGTGATGACTTCTCCCTTTCCGTTGAGCACCTCATGTATGGCATTGAGCACATTCTCGAGAGCATCGGGAGTATGAGCATAGTCAACGATGGCTGTGTAGCCTTCTGGTGACTGGATGGGTTCGAGACGTCCGTTCACGCTGTGCAGTGTGCTCAGTACTACAAGCACATCTTCTGGCTTTTTGCCCAGCATGATGGCTGTGCCATATACTGCCAGCAGATTGCTTACGTTGAATTTACCGATAAACTGCACGCCTACTTCTCTGCCGTCCACATCTAAGTACATGCCTCCGAAGTGGCATTCCAGGATTCTTGCCTTGAAATCGGCCATGCTCCGTGTAGAGTACGTCTTGATGGTGGCTTTTGTGTTCTGTACCATGATCATGCCGTTCTTGTCATCGGCATTGGTAATGGCAAAGGCCGACTTTGGCAGACCGTCGAAGAAGGCCTTCTTGGCATTGCGATAGTTCTCGAAAGTCTTGTGATAGTCGAGATGGTCGCGTGTGAGGTTGGTGAAGATGCCGCCTGTGAATGTCAGACCGCCGATACGCTTTTGTGCTATGGCGTGCGAAGAGCATTCCATAAAGGCATACTCGCATCCTGCTTCTACCATCTTGCTCAGCAGGAGGTTGAGCTCGATTGGGTCGGGAGTGGTGTGGTCGGCAGGAATAGCTTCGTCCTCGATATAGTTGCAGACGGTAGACAGCAAGCCGCACTTATGTCCGAACTTGCGGAACATATTATATAATAAGGTGGCGATGGTGGTCTTTCCGTTTGTTCCAGTCACACCCACCAGCTTCAGTTTCTTGGATGGATCGCCATAGAACAGGGTGGCAACTTTTCCCACTGCGTCCTCTGTAGATTCTACTTTCACGTAGGTGACGCCTTCCACCTTCTCCTCAGGCATGTCTTCGCACAGAATGGATTTGGCGCCAAGCTCGATGGCTTTGGGTATAAACTTGTGACCATCTACTTGCGTTCCCTTCATGGCAACGAACAAATGGCTATCTTTGATTTTTCGAGAGTCAATGTTCACTCCTGTAACCTCGGTCTCCACATCGCCTGCTATTTCAACAGGCTGAATGTTCTTGAGTAAATCTTGTAGTTTCATATTCTGTTTCTTTGATGTTTCTATACATTATTATATATTATAGGTCGAGTGTGAGTGCGCAGACTTGTCCTTTCTTGATTCTTGTTCCTGGTACAAGACTTTGTTTTACTACTTTTCCACGACCGTAAATTCTGGTCTTTATGCCTCGGCTTTCCATCATGAAGATAGCGTCTCTTGCTCCCATGCCCGATACATCGGGTACGGCATTCTTGCTGTATTGCTTCTCCTTGATGAGCAGTACTTTCTTCTTTCCTTCCTTCTCGGCCTTTCCCCATATAGGATTGCCTGTCGCATAACTGCCTGACCAATTGGTGGCGGTGTTTATTCCGAGATGCTTCAGCACATAGTCGGCAGCCAGTATGTTGCCCGACTTTACGTCTGGCAAGAAGACTGAGGCTGAGTCGCGGGCATCTTTCACATCGAGTTTCAGACTCTGTGCCATGATGCCTTCTGAAATTTCATGAAAGACCTTTCCACTCATCGTGCCGCCCGAAGCTGGGAGTCCCGATTTCTGAATGCAGACGATGCAGCTGTATTGGGGAGCATCGGCAGGGAAATAGCCTGCGAAACTGACGAGGTAGTTTGTTCCTCCGTTCTTGTATCCTCCCGCACCTTTAGATATCTGGGCTGTACCCGTCTTGCCTGCCACCTTGAAATTGGGTGAGCCTGCCTTACGTCCCAATCCCACACTTACCACTTGCTCCAAGATGGTCTGCAGTTCTTTGATGCTTTTTTCCTTGGCTATCTGTGGTCGCATGACTTCTACTGGGAACTCTTTGAGGGTTTCTCCGTTCTTCACCACTTTGGTGACAAAGCGCGGACGAACCATCTTTCCGTTGTTGGCTACTGCGTTGTAGAATGTCAGCGTGCTGATGGGCGGAACCTGTGTCTCGTATCCTATACTCATCCATGGCAGGGCAGTCTTGCTCCAGTTGACGTATTGCCCACGGCTGTTCTTGCGAGGCATACGGATGATGGCAGGTGTAGAGCCCACCAATGGTATTCTCAGATTGTCTCTCAGTCCGAGACGGTCTATTCCCTGCACAAACTTCTCTGGATGTTTGTGGTAATGGTCGTCTATGATTCGGCTTACTCCGATATTGGAACTGTACCACAGGGTCTCCGCAAAGGTAAGCATTCCGTAGCCTCCCTTTCTCCAGTTATGGTCTTTCATGTCTCGACCATACATGTTCCATACGCCGTTTCCTGTCTCCACTCGGCACAGGGTGTCAACCACTCCGTCGTCCAAGGCTACAAGCAGCGAGGCTGGCTTGAATACAGAGCCTGGCTCCAGCAAGTCGCTGACGGCATGGTTTCTTACTTCCCGATATTCGCCGTCATCACACTTCTCCAGGTTGACGATGGCTTTCACATCTCCCGTATGCACTTCCATGACGATGGCTACGCCCACATTTCCGTTGATTTCCTTCAACTCCTGCTCTAATGAGCGTTCTGCCAGGTCTTGCATGCTCACGTTGATGGTGGTCACGATGTCGGCTCCGTCTATAGGTGGCGTGTCGGTAATGTTCAGGTATTTGTTAAGCACTTTCTTGCGCTGCACGATTCCGTTGGTTCCTCTCAGGATGGAGTCGTATGAGAGTTCCAGTCCGAAGCGGGCAGTATCCTTGGCACCAAACAAGGCTCCGATGGTTCTGCCAGCCAGTCCTCCGAATCCACGTGTTCGGGCGTTGTATTCTTCCCAATGGAAACCGCTGCTGTTCTTTCCCAGGTTGAATACCGGCAGGGCTTTCACCTCGGTGAACGTGTTGTAGTTGATGCGGCGTGGATATAAAGACCAGTGTCGGCTTTGTTTCTTTCTTCCCTCGTCTATGTGTCGCTTGAATTCGGTGAATGTCAGTTCGGGGAAAATCTTACTCAGCCCCATACAGATGGAATCTTCCTTGACGTCCCACAGTGAGTCGTTGCCAGCTTCTTTGAGTGCCTTGAAGTCCATGAAGAGCTTATATTCAGGCAGCGAGCTGGCCATCAACTGTCCGTCGCAACTAAGGATGTTTCCTCGGGTAGGCTTCACGGTTACAGAATCTTTCTTCTGTCGCTGTGCCACCTTCATCCAGTAGTCGCGCTTGGCCGTTGCTATGTATATGGATTTTCCTACGATGCAGAGTGCAAAGACCGTCATGACGATGGCTATGGCGCTGTATCGTGGCATCACTCTCTTATTGTCAAATTTACTCATTCTCCGGTACGTTTATGATGTATGGTGGCTGGGTGGCAATGTGCAGGACGCTGTCTTTGTTGTTCTGCAGCATTTTCAGCACGTTGCTCTCTCGGCTTCTTTCTGTTATCTGGCTGCTGCTCGACAGGGCTTTGTATTTGGCGTTCTGCAGTTCCTCCTGCAGTTGGTCTATCTCTATCATGTCCTGTTGTATGCTGTATCTGTTGGATATGTATATGATGATAAAGAACACCACTAACACGATGAGCCATATCTGCCGGCGTATCACTTGTGCCGTCAGAATGTCGCCGCCCAAAATCTTTCTCAGGGTGAAGCTCGACGATAGGGGCGCCTCGTCTTCTATGGCTTGTTTGGCGATGGCTTCTTTGAGCGACTCCTCGTGTTCCTCTCCCTCAGCCGGCTCCTTTGGATCGTCTGAGTCTTGCGAGTCTTGGGGCTTTTGTGAGGCTTTCGTTTCTTTTGCCTCTTTTGCCTTCTTGCCCAGCTCTTGAGGAGTGGGTGTCTCGGCAGTCTTGCTGTCGGCCTTCGCTTCCTGGTCTTCCTTTATTTCTTTTTCTTTCATCTCTTTTCTGCAATTCTAAGTTTGGCGCTTCGGCTTCTTGGGTTTCTCTCTTGCTCCTCCTGGTCGGGGATGATGACCTTGTTGTTGATCAATCTGAAGGGAGATTCTATTCTTCCGTAGAAGTCCTGCACCACTTTTCCCTCTGGGTTTCCCGTCTTCATCACGTTTTTCACGATTCGGTCTTCCAGCGAGTGGTAAGTGATGACCGACAGTCTTCCGCCTGGTTTCAGGATTTCTGTCGCAGCCTTGAGCATTTCCTTCAGGGCGTCCATCTCGTGGTTTACCTCTATTCGCAGGGCCTGGAACAGTTTGGCCATGTCTTTTTTCTCTCGCTCGCGCTTGAAGAAAGGCTCCACTACGTGTATGAAGTCGGTCGTTGTCTCTATCTTTTGGCTGCTTCTTGCTTTGACGATAGCTGCAGCTATGCGCCGGGCGTTGCGCAGTTCGCCGTACAGGTAGAAGATGTCTGCAAGTGCCTCCTCCTCGTATTCGTTTACGATATCGGCAGCAGTCTTGCCCGCTCTTTTGTTCATTCTCATGTCGAGCGGAGAGTCGAAGCGGAAGGAGAAGCCTCTGCTCTCATCATCGAAATGATGGCTCGATACACCCAGGTCGGCAAGCAACCCGTCAATACCTTCCTCGCCATAGTAGCGCATCCAGTTCTTCAGGTATCTGAAGTTGGAGCATACGAAGGTGAAGTGCTCATTGGGGATGACGTTCTGTTCGGCGTCGGCGTCTTGGTCGAAGCTGTACAAGTGACCGTTGTCGGCTATTCGTGAGAGTATCTCCTTAGAGTGGCCTCCGCCTCCAAAAGTAACGTCCACATACACTCCTCCAGGATGTATGGACAGACCGTCTACGCTTTCTTTGAGAAGCACAGGCACGTGGTATGTATTGTTGTCGATTAATCGCATGTGTACCTATTTAAATAAGAATTCGGGTTCAAAGGTACACAAAAATCCTCATATCTGTTTACTTTTTCTTGCAAAATTTATAAAACTTAATAAAATGAGGTCGCTTTTTGTCTTGTGTCAAGAGTTGGCGAGAGTTCTTTCAGAATGCTTAAAGTGAGCTTCAGACATAAAAATGAAAGCCAAAAGCTATATAAATCGACTGTTTTTTCATCAAAAACATCGTATTTTATCATTTTTTCATCAAAAATGGCACGTATTTAAAAAAGTTGAGTTATTTTTGCACGTACTTTAGATGTTTTTACAGCAAACATGAGCGAATCTATAGAGAAAACGATTGACATAAGCAGGATTTTGAAGAGCAAGATGGGAGCAAAGGCAAAGTTTGTGCCCTCTTTTCTTGTTTCCTGGCTCAAGAAGACCGTTCACGAGGATGAAGTGAACCGCTTCTTGTGGGAAAGTCGTCATCTTCAGGGTACCGAGTGGCTTACTGAGTGCGTGAAGTATCTCAAGATGAACATACAATTGGAGGGAGTGGAGAATCTGCCCGACAAGAACGATGGCAAGCTTTATACCTTCGTGTCCAATCATCCGTTGGGAGGACAGGACGGCGTGGCGCTTGGCTCCATCATTGGCATCCATTATGACGGAAAGTTCCGTTATCTTGTGAACGACCTGCTTCTTAATCTGCCAGGTCTCAAGCCCGTCAGTATAGGCATCAACAAGACGGGACGCCAGAGCCGTGACTTCCCCCGTATGGTGGAGGCCGGTTTCCAGAGCGACAATCACATGCTGATGTTCCCTGCAGGTCTCAACAGCCGCAAACAGCCAGATGGCAGTATTCGCGACTTGCCCTGGAAAAAGACATTTATCTCAAAGAGTGTGGAGTATCAGCGCGATGTGGTGCCTATCCATTTCAGCGGACAGAACTCGGAGCGCTTCTATCGCATCGCCCGATTCAGCGACAAGTACTTGCCTTTCAACTTAGCCATGCTTTTCTTGGTCGACGAGATGTACCGGAACGTGGGAAAGGACTTCCGTATCGCCTTTGGCAAGCCCATACCCTGGCAGACCTTCGACAAGAGCAAGACTCCCACAGAATGGGCGCAATATGTAAAAGACAAAGTTTACGAATTATAGAAAGTTACATCATAGATTATGGAAGAAGATATAATCCAGCCAATAGACAGGGACTTGTTGAAGAGTGAACTCACTCCCGACAAGCAGCTTCGTATGACAAACAAGAGTCATAACGAAATCTATATCGTGACAGCCAACGACTCTCCCAATGTGTTGAAGGAGATAGGCCGTCTTCGTGAAATCGCATTCCGTACAGCAGGAGGCGGCTCGGGCAAGTCGATGGATTTGGACGAGTTCGACTTTGGAGATAATTGTTATAAGCAGCTCATCGTGTGGAATCCTGAAGCCGACGAGATTATTGGCGGTTATCGTTATCTCTTGGGTAAAGACTGGAAACTCGATGCTAAAGGACAGCCTATATTGGCTACGAGTCATATGTTCCATTTCTCAGGCAAGTTCCTTAAGGAGTACATGCCTTATACCGTGGAGTTGGGACGTTCCTTTGTCTCATTGGAATATCAGAATGTGCGCATGAACAGCAAGAGCATCTTTGCGCTCGACAACCTGTGGGATGGTCTGGGAGCTCTTACCGTGCTCTATCCCGAGCTGAAATATTTCTTTGGCAAGATGACGATGTATCCGTCTTATATTCGCCGTGGTCGCGACATGATTCTCTATTTCCTCAAGAAGCATTTCGATGATAAGGAGAATCTTGTTATCCCGATGAAACCATTGAAAATAGAGACTCCAGAGAGTGAGCTGAAGGCGATCTTTACCGAAGATGACTTCCGTGCCGACTATCGTATTCTCAATCGCGAGGTACGTGAGTTGGGCTACAACATTCCCCCTTTGGTGAATGCTTATATGAATCTCAGTCCTACGATGAAGCTTTTCGGCACAGCCATCAATTATGGTTTTGGTGATGTGGAGGAAACTGGTATTCTGATTGCTGTCGACGAGATCTTGGAAGAAAAGCGTGTGCGCCATATCAACAGTTTCATAGCCGAGCATCCTGAGGCGTTGAAGATAACAAGTGGCGCCAACAATATTATTTATAAGGAAAAGGAAGACAAGTAAACCTTATCCGTTTTATAAAAGACATTCAACTTCCGAGTGGAGTGAAAGTTGGAGAAGTAAAACAAGATACTAAAGAAGCGTTTCGTTCATTCGAGGCGCTTTTTAAGTATTCTTGTTTATGAATGTCTACGATTTTTAACCTGCTGATAAAACGAAGTTGCTTGTGATGGACAATGCAAGTACTTGTTTTTTCTATTTATTCTGCTGAAAAGCTTTAGTATATATATTCATCGGGGCGCTTTGGTTAACTGCGAAAAAATAATTTCCCAGTTGGGAAAAAATATTTTTCCAGTTGGGCAGATTCTTTTTCCCAGTTATGTGGCGCTTTTCGGACAATTATCGCATGAATATACAGTATAAATATGCGTTCGTGTTTTCCGTTTCTCTCCCTCACGCCCTATACGATAGGCAGGCTGATACCGTTTATCTTCTGATAGATGTCGAGGGCGTAAATGTCGGTCATTCCGCTGATATAGTCGATGACAGCCATGATTCGCTCCTCTATATTCTCGTTGTTGATGTCGTACTGACTGCTTACCCGTCGCAACAGTTGTTGAGAGTCGAAACGTTCGGGCGTGATAGCTGCATTGACAAACACCTCCATAAGTGTAGCCATAATCTTGTAACCTGACAGTTCGATGTCGAGTACAGGCTTGCTGTGGTAAATCTTTGCAAACGAAGTCTTCTCGCATTCTTTGTAGGCATTTCGCTGTTGCTCGGCGATATGGTCGATGAGGCTTCCCTCGAATGTTCCTGCCAAAATCTCCTTCTCATGCTCCAGGAAGGCCGTTACACATTCGTTCTCCAGTCGGCCGATGGCGCTGGCTCTCATGTAGACCACCTTTTCGTTCTCGTCGGTCACGCCTTCTTCCTTGATTCGCTCCTTAATCTTATTTTGGGTTTCCTTGTCGAAGAATCCCAACAGCAGTCTCTCCGTCTCTTCGTAAGACAGGATCTTGAGTTTGTGGGAGTCTTCGATGTCCATGATTTCGTAGCAGATGTCGTCGGCAGCCTCTACCATATATACCAACGGATGACGGGCGTATCTTAGAGGCTCACCAGGTTTTGACTTGCAAAAAATGCCCAATTCATCGGCCACTTTCTGGTACGAGTCCTTTTCCAAGGTGAAGAAACCGAACTTGCCATGACTTCCAGCCAACTGGCTGGCGAATGGATATTTTACGATAGAAGCCAGCATGGAGTAGGTCATGACGAAGCCGCCTTTGCGTCTTCCCTTGAATTGGTGGGTCAGTATGCGGAAGGCATTGGCGTTGCCTTCGAAGTGAGTAATATCTTGCCAAAATTCCGGTGAAACCAGCTCTTTTACTGCTTTCCCTGCTCCTTCGCTGAAGAAAGTCTGTATGGCTTTCTCTCCAGAATGGCCGAAAGGAGGATTGCCCAAGTCGTGTGCCAGGCAGGCAGCGCTCACGATAGTTCCTATTTCCTCAAAGAGAGTATCCTTCAGTTCTGGGCGCTTTTCTATGATACGTTTCGAGATGTCGTTACCCAACGACATTCCTACACTCGATACTTCCAGACTGTGGGTCAGTCGGTTGTGTACAAAGATAGAACCAGGCAAGGGGAAAACCTGAGTCTTGTTTTGCAGTCGTCTGAAAGCCGACGAGAAGATGAGCCTGTCGTAGTCGCGTTTGAACTCCGACCGGTCGTCGTGGCGCTCGGCATGCTTATGCTCCTGTCCGAAACGCTTGTTAGATATGAGTTTAATCCATTCCATATCGCAAAAATACAGCAATCCTGACACAATACAAAATAAAAAAGCATTTATTTTTTATAAAATCTATCATTTTCGTCATGAAAATGCCTAAATGTGCCCGAAAAACATTATTTTTGCATCTTAAAAGAATGAACATGATGAAAGTACAAATTATCAACCGTGGGCATCAGCCGTTGCCAGCTTATGCCACACCCCAGAGCGCAGGTATGGACCTGCGTGCCAATATCGACGAATCTATCGTGCTTCACCCCATGGAACGCCGGCTTGTACCTACAGGCCTTTTCATGGCTTTGCCAGCAGGCTTCGAGGCACAGATACGTCCTCGCAGTGGGTTGGCATTGAAACATGGCATTACTGTTCTTAATACCCCAGGCACTATTGATGCCGATTATCGAGGCGAGATCATGGTTCTGCTCATCAACTTCTCGCAGACCGACTTTGTCATTAATGATGGTGAGCGTATTGCCCAAATGGTGATTGCCAAGCACGAAAATGCTGAATTCATCGAAGTAGAGACGCTCGATGAAACCGAACGTGGTGCTGGTGGCTATGGTCATACAGGTGTAAAATAAATATAGATACATACAATTAATCTGTTGTGAATAGAATCAATATTTTGAGACAAGTATTCTTGGGCTTCATAAGCTTTATGGCATTCCTGACAGCTATGCCCGTGCAGGCTGCCGATGGTTTGACGGGCAATGACCGCAAGCGTTACTACTACTTCTTTCAGGAGGCGGCCCGTCTTCAGGCTTTGGGTCGTTACGGCGATGCATTCGAGCTTTTTGAGCATGCCCGCAAGATCAATCCACGTGCTGCTGAGGTGTATTTCTATCAGTCGATGTACTATCAGCAGATGAAGCAAGACTCCTTGGCTCAAGACTGTCTGGCGCGTGCCATCACCTTGGCTCCATCCAATCTTACCTTTCGCGAGCGGATGGCACAGTATTATGTTGCCAATCAGCAGTACGACAAGGCTATCGAAGCTTATGAAGGCATCTTCGCTCAGAATCACGACAATACCGATGCGCTCTATATGCTGTTGCGCCTTTATCAGCAGCAGAAAGAATATCCACAGATGCTGAAAACCCTCAACCGCTTGGAGACAGAAGAGGGCGAGAACGAGAAGTTCACGCTTGAGAAGATGCACATCTACGAGTTGATGAACGATTCCAAGTCAGCCTACAAGGAACTCAAGTCGCTGACCGAGGCGCATCCGCTTGATATGATTTATAAAACCATGTTGGGCAACTGGCTTATGGAACACCAGCGCCGGAAAGAGGCCTACAAGTTGTTTATCCATGTGCTCGAAGAAGAGCCTGACAACTCGTATGCCCAGATGTCGCTCTACGACTATTATAATGCCACCGACCAGAAAGAACAGGCTCACGCCATGCTCGACCGCATTCTGTTGGGCAAGAAGACCGACCTGGATACCAAGTTGATGATGATTCGCTCGTTCATACAGGATAACGAGAGCCATGGTGCCGATTCAACCCAAGTCATCGCTCTTTTCGACAGAATGCTGTCTCAGCCCAAGCCCTCGGCAGACATCGCTGAGTTCCGTGCTGCCTATATGAATATTAAGAAAATGCCGATGGATACGGTCAATGCCGCTTACCGCAAGGTGCTCGAGATAGCTCCCGACCGTAGTGAGTCGCGCATCCAACTCATTCAGAATCTATGGGAAAAGAAAGACTACGACGAGGTTATCCGCCTGTCTAATGCTGCCCATGACTACAATCCGGAAGAAATGGTGTTCTATTACTTTGGCGGTATGGCGCACTATATGAAGCATGAGGAAGATGCCACGCTCGAAGAGTTCCGTCGTGGAGTGGGACAGATCAACAGCAAGAGCTCTCCCGATTTGGTGTCCGACCTTTATATGATCATGGGCGACATCCTTCATGGCAAGAACCGTCAGGCAGAAGCTTTTGCCGCTTACGATTCCTGTCTGCATTGGAAACCCGACAATGTTCCAGGACTCAACAATTATGCTTACTACATCAGTCAGACGGGCAAGAACCTGCAGAAGGCAGAGTTGATGAGCTACAAGACCATCAAGGCAGAGCCCAAGAACTCCACCTATCTTGATACTTATGCGTGGATTCTCTTTATGGAGGAACGTTATGCTGAGGCCAAAACCTATATCGACCAAACCTTGGCGTATAGTGATTCAACGGCCGACAACAGTACCATTATTGAGCATGCAGGCGACATTTATGCCATGAACGGACTTACCGACCAGGCTGTGGCCTACTGGAAGCAGGCACAGAAAGGCAGCCAGGACCCTGATGCTCTGAAGGTGAAAATCGAGTGCAGGAAATATATGACAGAAAGTGAAATCATTAAATATAAGCGAAAATGGAAAAAAACAAAATAATGAAACTGGCAGCATTCTGTCTGCCCTTGATGTTGCTGGTATCGTGTGGCACCAAGAAACAAATTATCTCTGATGGCGTGAGCAACAAGAACTTGCCACATCAGGAGGTGAAAAGTGTAGAGACCGAACGCATGCAGAAACTGGCTTTTGTACAGAAGGTGTCCGACAATCAGGTGTACGCCAAGAACATTACGGGCAGCATAAACTTCACCATCCGCATGGGAGAGAAGAAAATTTCGGTAGATGGTGCGCTTCGAATGCGTAAGGACGATGTGATACGTCTACAGTTGTATGCTCCCATCCTGGGCTTCGAGATTGGCCGTCTGGAGTTTACCCCCGATTATGTGCTCATCATCGACCGTTATCACAAACAGTATATCAAGGCCGACTATAATCATGTAGACTTCCTGCAGAAGCAGGGCATCAACTTCTATTCGTTGCAGGCGCTGTTCTGGAATCAGCTTCTCTTGCCTGGAGCCAAGCAGGTGAAGGAGTCTGATCTGAAGAAGTTTGATGCCGATTTGGCTGTAGAGGGAAACGAAGTGCCAGTCACCTTGAAGAATGGCAACATGACGTATGCCTGGACTTCCCAGCGTGCCACAGGTCGTATAGACAAAGCTGACGTAGAGTATGTCAGTTCGCAGCATGGCACATCGGGAGTGCATATTCGTTATGACAATTTCCGCGCCGTAGGTGTCAAGATGTTCCCTGCCTTGTTGGATATGACTCTTGTCACTAATGCAACCCGTCAGAAGAAGGAGGTCAATCTCGTTATCAAGATGAACGAGGTGAAGACCGATAGCAACTGGGAGTCGCGTTCCGAAGTTTCGAGCAAGTACAAGCAAGTATCGGCAGAAGACGTGCTGAATAAAATAATGAGTCTGTAAATGAAACGTATATTATTGATTATTCTGGCCTTGTCGTTTGTCTTGACTCCTTATGCGCAGAAGACTGCACAAAGAAAGAAGACTGCCACAACGGCAAGAACGGTAAGAACCCAAAAGAAAACCCCACATAAGAAGCCTGTGAAAAGGCGCCAATCCAAGGCTCCCACACGGGCAGAGAAGAAAGCCGCCTATAGCAATGCTTCCATTCGAGGATTGCAGGGACAGCGTGCCAACATACAAAAGAAAATCAAGGAGCAGGAGAGAGCTCTCCGCCGCAATCAGGCCGACGTGAAGAAACGTCTGCAAGACCTCATGGTGCTTAATGGCGAAATCGACCAGCGACAGAAGAACATCGATGGTATACAGCAGGATATCCACCACATCGATGGCAATATCGGCTTGCTCAATACTCAGCTCAAAACCCTTGAACAGCAGTTGCAGGACCGAAAGAACAAGTACATCCGTTCTATGCGTTATATGACCCGTCATCACTCCGTGCAAGACAAGCTCATGTTTATCTTCAGCGCCAAGAACCTTACGCAGATGTATCGCCGCCTGTCGTTCATACGTCAGTATTCTGCCTATCAGAAGGCACAGGGCGAGGCGGTAAAGGCCAAGCAGAAACAGGTGACCGAGAAGCACAAGCAACTGCAGGTGGTGAAGGGACATAAGAACAACCTTTTATATAAAGGTCAGCAAGAGAAAACTGCGCTCGAAGGCAAGCAGACCGAGCAACAGCAAATGGTGCAGGGATTGCAGAAGCAACAGAAAACCATTCAGGCTGTTATTGCTGATCAGCGCAAGAAGGATGCTGCTATCAATGCGCAGATTGACCGTCTGATAGCCATTGAGGTAGAGAAAGCGCGTGCCCGTGCGGCAGCTGAGGCTAAGCGTAAGGCTGAAGCTCAGGCAGCAGCACAGCGTAGGCGTGAGGAACTGGCTCGTCGAAAGGCCCAGGCCGAGGCTGAGGCGCGTGAGAATGCCCGCCGTATAGAGGAGGCACGGCGCAAGGAACGTGAGGCCGAGTTGGCTCGTCAGCGTGCTGCAGAAGAGAATCGTAAGGCTCAGGAGTTGGCTCGTAAGGCCCAGGAGGAAGCTCGTCTGCAAGCCGAAAACAGTGCTAAGGCCAGAGCTCAGGATAAGGCACGTGCCCGTGCAGAGAAGGCTGCCCGTGAGGCTGCTGAACAAGCCAACCGACAGGCCAGAGCTGAACAGGCTGCTCGTGAGGCTGAGGCCGACAGACGAGCTGCAGAGTTGAAGGCAAAAACTGATGAGGCACGCAACCGCAAAGAGTTGGCAAGCGCCCGCCGGGAAGCCAATGATGCTGCAACTCTCAGTACGGTAGACCGTATGCTGAGTGGAGGTTTTGAGGCCAACCGTGGTCGCCTTCCTATGCCTATCACAGGAACTTACAAGATAGTGAGTCATTTCGGACAATACAATGTACAGGGTCTTTCCGGCGTTACCCTCGACAATAAGGGTATCAACCTTTTGGGCAAACCCGGTTGCGTGGCTCGTAGCATCTACGATGGTGAGGTAAGTGCCGTCTTTGGTTATGGAGGCATGTGGAATGTCCTTGTCCGCCATGGTGCCTATATCTCTGTATATTGTAACCTCAAGTCGGTGAGTGTTCACAAGGGCCAGAAGGTAAGTACCCGTCAGGCTTTAGGTGCCGTGGGTGCCGACAATATCCTGCAGTTCCAGTTGCGCAAGGAAACAGCCAAACTCAATCCCGAGGCATGGCTTGCCCGTTAATGTAAACTTCTCTAACTTCCGTACATGCGAAAGTTAGATTAAAATATTCTTTGAAGGAGAGGTAGTACTTACTTGCCCAAGTGAGCACTACCTCTTTTTTGTATTGCTTCAATAATATGGTGGATTTCCTTGAAACCGTGCAAACGATTGCTCATGGAATAAGCATTTTTTTCCTGATAAACTAAGTGGTCTATCAAAACTTATTTCTATTTTTGCCAACGTTTGAACTAATAACTTATCAACTTAACATATTATTTTATGCAAAAATTTTCTACGATGCTTTGTACTTTGGCAATGCTTTTCGGCATGATGATGGCTCCGGGAAATGCTCTCGCTGCTGTTACCGCCGATGCTTATACGCCAATAGTTACAGAAAATGAGATCTCCGTGTTCTTGGAGACAAGTTATGATAATGCCAAGATTTGGGCCTGGAATGACAAGGTAAAACAGTTTACTGCTGCTGCTTGGCCTGGAGATGCCATGACCCTGGTGGGAACTAAAGGTGGCAAGAATGTCTTTAAATGGACATATACAGCTGGTACTGAAATTCCTACTGGTGTGATTTTTACTCATGATGGTGAGCAGAAACTGAATGGCGGTGATCAGGAATACGTTAACCACGGCTACTATATAGAAGGTAAATATGAAAAGACGATTACCCCTGGCCCTGAAGGCAAGGTAATGGTCTTCTTCGATAATTCCACAGCCAACCTCGCAGATGTATATTGCTATATCTACGACGGTACAAAGGCGGCTCAGGAATGGCCTGGATTGAAGATGAGTCTTGACAACGAGACTGAGTACAATGGCAAGAAGGGCTATTATACAGTAGAAGTCCCTGCTGCTTTTGTTACAGGCTATTTTGTTATCAACAACGGCAAGGATGGCTCTACCCTTACAGGCGAGACAGTTTATGTTAGCGGACAGGCTTCCTCTATAGAGAATACCACCCTCCAGGAGGTAAAGAAGACAGAGAACAATGCTTGGTACACCTTGACAGGTATGCGTATTGGCAAGCCTGCTCAGCCAGGTCTCTACATTCACAATGGTAAGAAAGTAATCATCAGAAAATAATAGCAGATTATGAAAAAGACAATCAATTATGGTCTTCTGATGTTGGTGATGCTGTTCACCATGGCATCCAACATCTTTGCAGACAACAAATATGGTCTTAAAGACAATATTCAGGATGGTGTCATCCTTCATTGTTTCGACTGGACGTTGGCAGATATCCAGGAAGAAATTCCTAATATCGCCAAGGCAGGCTTTACTGCAGTTCAGACTTCTCCTGTTCACGAAAGAGCAGGTAAAGGATCCGTCTGGTATGATGTTTATCGTCCATACGACTTTAAGATAGGTAATGGTCTTGGTACTGAAGCTGACCTGAAGGCTCTCTGTGCTAAGGCTCATGAGTATGGTGTCAAGGTAATTGTGGATGTGGTAGCCAATCATACCGACTATGGTAACGTGGCAGACCGTTTGAAGGATGAAGGACTTTACCATCAGCCTTTCGATGTGGGTAATTGGCACGACCGTCATCAGGTGACATTTGGCAAGATAGGTATGTGGGATCTTGATACCAACAATCCTACTGTGCAAGCCATCATCAAACAATACATCCAGGATTTGAAGGCCTGTGGTGTGGATGGTATCCGTTGGGATGCTATCAAGCACATTGGCTTGCCTTCTGAGGGTGACTCTTTTATGCAGAATGTGGTGGATCAGGAGATGTACAACTATGGTGAGATCCTTGACAGTACTGGTGGTGATGATAATGTCCTTTTCCCAGAGTATCAGACATACATGAGCATTACCGATAATGGTTATGGTAACGGCTTTGCCAATTCTTTTGCCGGTGGTTCTATCAACGAATCTGTTGGCAATTTCAATCAGAGAAAAGCAAAGACAGAAAAGTTGGTTTATTGGGGTGAAAGCCATGATACTTATGCCAACGATGGTGGTGAGTCAAAGAATAAAAGCCAGAATGTTATCGACCGTGCGTATGCAGTCGTAGCTGGTAATAATGGTGCTACAGCTCTTTATTTCTCCCGTCCTGCTCAGAAGGCAAAGAATGATATCAAATTTGGTGATAAGGGAAGCGTTCACTTCAAAGATGCTGAAGTAGCTCAGGTAAACCACATGCACAACGTTTGTGCTGGCGAGCCTAACTATTATGTAAAAGGTAATGGCGTTTGTGCTCAGGTTCGTAAGAGTGGCGCTATTATCGTATTGGGAAGTGGTTCTGACCGTGACGTGACTGTAGCCAATGGTGCTGGCGACGGCAAGTGGCTCAAGCCTGGTACTTATAAGGATATGGTAGGCGGTGGTGCTTTCACCGTCAATGCTTCTACAATCTCTGGTCATGTTGGCGAGTCAGGTATTGCTGTCATCTATAATGCTGGTCCTATCGTGCTGACTCCTGAGGTTGTTTTCAATCCAGTTGATGGTACAGCCTTCTCTGATGAGTCTCTCACTGTGACTGCTACTCCTTTGAATGCTGTTTCTGCCTGGATTCAGGTGAATGATGGTGCTAAGCAGGATTTTACTGCTGCCAAGCAGTTTACTGTAGGTGCTGATGTTGCCTATGGTAAGAATGTCACTATCACTTGGGGTGCAACCGACAAGGATGGCAAGACAGAAACAGGTTCGGTAACTTACAAGAAGGTGAAGGCTTACGTTCCAGCCTTGGGCAAGGCTGACGAAATCTCCTGTTTCTTGGAGACATCCAATGCGGCAGCAGCCGTATATGTATGGAATGACAAGGTTAGTCCTGTAATTGAGCATGCTGGTGCATGGAATGATGCTATCAATAAAAAGTTGCCTCTTGTAGGTAAGAGCGTTTCTGGAAAGAATGTCTTCAAGTGGACTTATGATGGCACCGAGACAAGTGCTCCTACTCAAATCATTTTCTTGGATGGTAATGGAAATAAGATAACTGCTGACGTGGAGTTTGTCAACCACGGCTACTATGTTGACGGAGCATACAGCACTACTGTGACCAAGGTACATGAAGATGAGATCGTTGATCCAGAGTATGTTTACTTCGATAATGCTTCCAACTGGGAGAATGTTTATTGCTACTTCTATAATGGCACAACCTCTTCTGCTGCATGGCCAGGAGTCAAGATGACTTTCGATGCATCTGCTTCTCATAATGGTAAGACTGGTTGGTATAAGGTTCAGATTCCTACGGCATATCTCAAGGCTAAGTTCTTTATCAACGATGGTACTGCCGGTACTCCTATTAATGGCGAGAATGCTTCTGCAGAAAAGGTAGTGAAGTAATTCTGTAGGTAATATATAATATAGATGAATAGAGCAGAGCTCTTAGATGGCAGCGCCATCTAAGAGCTCTTTGTATTTGGCAATAGCATCAGCTATTTCGCTGATTCTGATAAACTCATCTGCGGAATGGGAGCGGGAGGATTCGCCTGGACCCAATTTGAAGGAAGAAAATGGCATCAGAGCCTGGTCGCTAAGGGTAGGACTACCGAAAGGCTTCATTCCCATGGCTACACATTTCTTAATAAGAGGATGCTCAGGATCAATACGGGATGATTTTAGACGGAAACTATGAGCCTTTACTTCGCTCTTCAAGTGCTGGCAGATAAAATGATAGACCTCCTCGTTGTCATAAAATTCATTGGTGCGGATATCTACCAGCATCGTACACTTGTCGGGAATCACATTGTGCTGGGTTCCTGCGTTGACTACGGTAAGTGTCATCTTGGTAGGACCTAAGAAAGGACTCACCTTCTCAAACTTGTAATCACGAATCCAGCGCATGTCATCCAGTGCCTCATAGATAGCGTTTACGCCTTCGTTTCGGGCTGCATGTCCGCTTTTTCCGTGCGCTATCACGTCTAATACCATCAGTCCCTTCTCTGCCACGGCAGGCTGCATGCCCGTAGGCTCACCCACAATAGCCAGGTCGATTTTTGGCAAGAGAGGCAAGGCTCGGCTGATGCCGTCTTTGCCAGACACTTCCTCTTCGGCCGATGCTAAATAGATGAGGTTGTAGTTCTGTGTTTTCTCTGTCAGCATCCGGAAAGTCTGCAGTAGTGAGCACAGACCGCCTCCACAGTCGTTGCTGCCCAGACCATAAAGCGTGTCGCCCTCTATTGTAGGAGCAAAGGGATCGCGCCTCCATGAATCGACAGGCTTCACGGTGTCTATATGGGCATTGAGTAGCAAAGTGGGCTTCTGTTCGTCGAAGTGTGGGTTAATCACCCATACATTGTTGGCTTCACGATGTGGCGTGAAACCATAGCCACGAAGGGCCTGCTCCATGATATCGGCGGCATCCTTCTCGTTGCGACTGGTCGAAGGGGTGGCAATCAACTGGCTGAGCAACCCTACGGCGTCTTTTACATATTCCTCTTGTGTCATCATATCAGTCTCTCTTAGTCTTGTTTGTGATGCAAAGTTAAGCTAAAACGGGATAAGGACAAAATAAAATTCCGAATTATTTTGTTTTCTTAATGTTTTCTATTATCTTTGCATCCAATAATTAAACATTATGCTTATGCAAGTCAAAAGTCATCTTTCGGTACTGATTCACGATTTGGCCAATAAATACGGCGATAAAACTGCACTTACGTTCAAGAAGTTTGGCAGCGACAAGTGGCAGTCAGTGTCTTGGAATCAGTTTTCGCTGAGAGTGAAACAAGTGAGCAATGCTTTGCTGAACATCGGTGCAAAGCCGCATGACAAGATTGCTGTTTTCTCCCAGAATTGCGTGCATTATCTCTATACCGACTTTGGTGCTTATGGCATCAAGGTGTGCTCGATTCCCTTTTATGCTACCAGCAGCGAGCAGCAGATACAATATATGATTAACGACGGACAGGTGCGCTTCCTCTTTGTAGGCGAGCAGGACCAGTACGACAAGGCGCATCGTGTCTTTGCTCTCTGTCCTTCGTTGGAGCGTATCATCATCTTCGACTCCAGCGTGCGCATCAGTACTCACGACCCGGCTGCCCTTTACTTCAAGGACTTCATCAAGTTGGGCGAGAACCTGCCACGACAGACCGAGGTAGAGGCTTTGTATCAGTCGGCAAGCATGGATGATATGGCAAATATCCTTTATACCAGTGGAACTACAGGCGACAGCAAGGGTGTCATGCTGACCTATGGACAGTATGATGCTGCCCTGAGAGCCAACGACGAGGTAGTGCCTGTTTCCGAGAAAGACCGTGTCATCAATTTCCTGCCATTTACCCATATCTTTGAGCGTGGATGGGCTTACCTCTGCTTGAGTGAAGGTGCACGCCTTTTTATTAATACTTACCCTCATGAGATACAGGAAAGTATGCGAGAGGTTCATCCTACTTGTATGTGTAGTGTGCCCCGCTTCTGGGAGAAGGTGTATATTGCCGTAAAGGCCAAGATGGATGAGGCTGGCTCTGTACAGAAGAAACTTTTCTATCATGCTCTTGCCGTAGGACGCAAGCGCAATATAGAGTATATTGCCAATGGCAAGCGTCCTCCTCTGACGCTCGAGTTGGAATATAAGATTATCAACAAGACCATCCTGAGCATGGTGCGCAAGCAGTTGGGCTTGGAACATCCTAATATCTTCCCCACAGCAGGTGCCTATGTGAGCCCTGAGGTGGAGGAGTTTGTCCTCTCAATCGGAATTGGCATGGTCGTAGGCTATGGCTTGACCGAGAGTCTTGCCACGGTATCGTGTGTGCATCTCGACAAGAAGTTTACCATCGGTTCTGTAGGGCGTCCTATCTCCAGCATCCAGATCAAGATTGGCGAGGACAACGAGATATTGCTCAAGGGTCCAACCATTACGAAGGGTTATTATCATCGCGACACCACCAATGCCAAGGTTTTCGACGAGGAGGGCTTCTTCCGTACTGGCGATGCCGGATATATGAAGGACGGCGAGTTGTTCCTCACCGAACGTATCAAGGACTTGTTCAAGACATCCAATGGTAAGTATATCGCTCCACAGCAGGTGGAGTCGCTGTTGCTTGTTGACAAGTTTATCGACCAGGTGGCAGTCATCGCTGACCAGCGCAAGTTTGTGTCTGCACTCATCGTACCGGAGTTCCGACTTGTTGAGGAATGGGCACGTGAGCACCATATCGCCTTTAGCAGTCGTGAGGATCTTTGTGCCAACGAGCAGGTGAAGAAGATGTTGCAGGAACGTGTCAACACCTTGCAGCAGCAGTTGGCCTATTACGAGCAGATCAAGCGCATCACCCTCTTGCCCCATCACTTCTCTATGGAGTCGGGCGAGTTGACCAACACGCTGAAGATCCGCCGCCCTATTATCAATAAGAACTATCAGGCAGAGATTGACAAGATGTATGAGGAGTAACATGCAGCATAAGGCTGTTGGCTATAACTTCTAACGACCGAAGGAGTGAAAACTTCTTTAACTTCTATAACTTCTGAACTTTTCAGAGTTCAATAATTTATAATAAATTAATGATAACAGCTGACCAATTGAAGGATGTGATGGAGCGCGCTGACGCCCTGCATCGCTATCTCAATATAGACCAGAAACAGGTGGAGTTCGAGGAAGAACAACTCCGCACACAGGCTCCCGATTTCTGGGAGGACCCAAAGTATGCCCAGGAACAGATGAAGAAAGTGAAGGGCATACAGAAGTGGATAGACGGCTACAAGGCCGTGCGCCAGTATGCAGACGAGCTGCAGTTGGCTTTCGACTTCTACAAAGACGAAATGGTGACCGAGGAAGAGGTGGATGCCGACTACGACAAGGCCATCAAGGCCATTGAGGACTTGGAGCTGAAGAACATGCTGCGCCAGAAGGAAGACCCGATGGACTGTGTACTGAAGATCAACTCAGGTGCCGGTGGTACCGAGAGTCAGGACTGGGCTTCCATGCTGATGCGTATGTATATGCGCTGGGCTGAGGCTCATGGCTACAAAGTGACCATTACCGATATGCAGGAAGGCGATGAGGCAGGTATCAAGAGTGTTACCATGACGATAGAAGGCAACGAGTATGCCTATGGCTATCTGAAGAGCGAGAATGGTGTGCATCGCCTGGTGCGTGTGTCGCCTTTCAATGCTCAGGGCAAGCGTATGACCAGTTTCGCAAGTGTCTTCGTTACGCCGTTGGTCGACGAGACTATTGAGGTATATGTAGACCCAGCCAAGTTGTCTTGGGATACTTTCCGCTCCAGTGGAGCCGGAGGTCAGAATGTCAACAAGGTAGAGTCGGGTGTTCGTCTGCGTTATTGGTATACAGATCCCGACACAGGCGAGGAAGAGGAAATTCTCATCGAGAATACCGAGACGCGCGACCAGCCTAAGAACCGTGCCAAGGCTCTGCTTCTCTTGAAGAGTCAACTCTACGACCGCGCTATGAAGAAGCGCCTTGAGGCGAAGGCGAAGATAGAGGCGGGCAAGAAGAAGATAGAGTGGGGAAGCCAGATACGCAGTTATGTGTTCGATGACCGTCGCGTCAAGGACCATCGCACCAACTATCAGACATCCGATGTCGATGGCGTGATGGATGGCAAGATAGACGCATTCATCAAGGCTTACCTGATGGAGTTCCCCTCTGAGAATGAAGAATAAGAGAATGTAGAATAGTAATAACCTAATAATATAGAACGACTATGAGTAGTAACAAAGAATTAAGAAAGTCAAAGCATGCTGCTTACGAGAAGAAGCAGGCTGAAAAGGGTGAGAGAATCATCAAGTGGATATTTTTCGTGTTGATAGCATTGGCCATTTGTTTTGCCATCTATTCGGCTACCATCGTGTAACGGAACATATCCTGATTAAACTGAAATAAAAAATGAGTGGACTGGAAATAGAGAGAAAGTTCCTTGTCAAGAAAGGCGACGCATACAAGAGCGCCGCCTTTTCTGATAGTCATATTCAGCAGGGCTATATCCCTGCGCAGGGAGCTACGGTGAGAGTGCGCACACGCGACGACAAGGCTTACCTTACCATCAAGGGCAAGTCGGTGAATGGCGGTATGACGCGTTATGAGTTCGAGAAAGAGATAACCCTCGATGAGGCACAGCATCTGCTGCAGTTGTGCCAGGGTGGTGTCATCGACAAGCGTCGCTATCTGGTAAAAAGTGGCAATCATGTCTTTGAGGTCGACGAGTTCTATGGCGACAACCAGGGACTGGTCATGGCAGAGGTGGAACTGGGTAGTGAGGATGAGGCCTACGAGAAGCCCGACTTCATAGGTCGTGAGGTGACGGGCGACAAGCGCTTCTACAATTCCCATTTGCTTGTCAATCCCTTCCTCAAGTGGCGTGACAGTCTGCCGGAAGAATAGTTTTTTTCTGATTTGGCAACCTTACTTAATTCGTCTCAAGTTGCCTTTTTGCAGTTAATTTGCATTTTTACTTTCAATTTATACGTTTATATGCAAAATATTTTATAATTTTGCAGTCGTATTATAGAGAAAGGATAAAAATGACAGAATTAGATAGAGGTAGTTTTGGTAGCAAGATAGGATTGATTCTTGCTACTGCGGGTGGCGCTGTAGGTTTAGGCAATGTATGGCGCTTCCCTTATATGGCAGGCCAGGAAGGTGGCGCAGCCTTCATCTTGGTTTATATAGGGTGTGTGCTCCTTTTGGGCATTCCCTGTATGATTTCCGAGTTTATCATAGGCCGTCATGGTGCTTCGAATACAGCCCGTGCCTATACCAAGCTGTCGAGAGGCAAGGCCTGGAAGTGGGTGGGCTACTTGGAGGTGCTTACCGGTTTTCTTATTACGGGCTATTATGCCGTTGTGTCGGGCTGGTGCCTACAGTACGTGTATGCCAGCATCATGGGCGAGCTGCATGGCGACCCAACCTTTGTGGCAGAGTACTTCAAGGAGTTCTCTGCCGATCCTGTACGTCCTGTCATGTGGACGGTAGTTATCTTTCTGATTTGTCATTTTGTGATTATCCATGGTGTTCGTGGAGGTATCGAGAAGGCGTCAAAGATAATGATGCCCGTCTTGTTCATCCTTCTGCTCATCATCGTGGTGGCTGCCTGCCTGTTGCCTAATGCCGGAAAGGGCGTTGAGTTCTTGCTGAAGCCCGATTTCTCCAAGGTGGACAATGGTGTGTTCCTCGGTGCTTTGGGGCAGTCGTTCTATTCGCTCAGCATCGGTATGGGTTGTATCTGTACCTATGCTTCCTACTTCAGCCGACAGACCAATCTGTTTAAGACAGCCCTGCAGATATCGGTCATCGACTTCATGGTGGCTATCCTTGCCGGACTGATGATCTTCCCTGCGGCTTTCTCTGTGGGTGTCTCGCCCGATAGCGGTCCTTCGCTCATCTTCATCACCCTGCCCAATGTCTTCAATGAGGCTTTTGCGGCAGTTCCTGTCCTGGGCTGGATGATCTCGCTGTTGTTTTATGTTCTTTTGTCCTTGGCGGCTCTTACATCGCTCATGTCGCTCCATGAGGTCAACACCTCTTTCTTCTATGAGGAGCTGAAGATAGGCCGCAAGAGTGGCGCTTTGATTGTCACCGTGTCTTGTGCGGTGATAGGTGCTTTCTGCTCGCTGTCTTTAGGTGCTACTGATGCGCTTACGTTCGCCGGCAAGTCGTTGTTCGACTGGTTCGACTTTGTCACGGGGCAGGTGTTCCTGCCTGTAGCAGGCTTCCTTACCTGTCTGTTCATAGGCTGGTATGTGCCCAAGAAGCTGGTCAGGGACGAGTTTACCAACTGGGGAACGTTGAAGGGAAATCTCTTCTTCGTCTATCTGTTCTTGGTGCGTTTCGTGTGCCCGGTACTCATCCTTTTGGTGTTCCTCAATCAGTTGGGACTTCTCGAAGGCATCCTGTAAGGGGGTAAATCAACCATATCAACCATATAAAAAAGAGAGAAAATGGAAAACAGCAGAGGCAGCTTTGGCAGCAAGTTGGGTGTGATCCTTGCTACGGCAGGATCGGCAGTGGGCTTAGGCAATATATGGCGCTTTCCTTATATGACAGGACAGAATGGTGGCGCAGCCTTCATTCTTATCTATCTCGTGTGCATCTTTATGTTGGGCATTCCCGGCATGGTGGCTGAGTTTATCATCGGTCGTCATTCTGCAGCCAATGCGGCAAGGTCGTACAAGAATCTTTCCAACGGCAAGCCCTGGGGCGTTATCGGCTATATGGGTGTCTTTACCTCGATGATTATCCTGGGCTTTTATGCGGTGGTGGCTGGTTGGTGTCTGCAGTATCTCTATGCCAGCATCATGGCCGAGGTGCAGGGCGATGCCAACTTCGTGAAGGAGTACTTTGCCTCTTTCTCTTCGGATGCTGTGCGTCCCACTTTGTGGACCATCGCCTTCATCCTGCTGACTCATGTGGTGGTGGTCAAGGGTGTACGCAATGGTATAGAGCGAGCTTCCAAGATACTGATGCCCCTGCTCTTTGTGCTGTTGGTGGTGCTGGTCGTTGCCTCCTGCTCTTTGCAGGGAGCCTGGAAGGGTGTGGAGTTCTTGCTGAAGCCCGACTTCTCTAAGGTAGACCCGAATGTGATGATTGAGGCTTTGGGACAGGCTTTCTTCTCGCTGAGTCTTGGTACAGCCTGTCTTTGTACCTATGCCTCCTATTTCAGCCGTCAGACCAACCTTCTTAAGACAGCCACGCAGATAGCTTTCCTCGATACGCTGATAGCCATCCTGGCAGGACTGATGATCTTCCCTGCGGCTTTCTCGGTGGGCGTGCAGCCCGACAGCGGTCCTTCGCTTATCTTCATCACCCTGCCCAATGTGTTCAATGAGGCTTTTGCTTCCATGCCTGTGGTGGGTTATGTCATCTCGGTGCTTTTCTATGCCCTGCTTGTGTTGGCGGCGCTTACCTCCACCATCTCCATGCACGAGATAGGTACGGCTTTCTTCTATGAGGAGATGCATATTTCCCGCCGTGGCGGAGCCTGGATAGAGACGGTGGCTTGTTGTGTGATAGGTATCTTCTGTGCCTTGTCTTGCGGTGCGGTTCCCGAACTCACCTTCTTTGGTAAGTCGTTCCTCAACTGTTGTGACAACTTCACGGCACAATGGCTCATGCCGATGGCATCTTTCTTTACCTGTATCTTTATGGGATGGTATATTCCAAAGAAGGTGGTGCATGACGAGTTTACCAATTGGTCAACCCTTCGTGGCAGGTTCTTTGGCGTTTATCTTTTCATGGTACGTTTCGTCTGCCCTCTCTGCATCCTCATTATTTTCCTGCATCAGTTGGGCGTACTTTAACGCTTCGTCTGTCATTCGTCAATCTTCGCATTTTACGTGAAACAAATTCGTATCTTATTCGTACGACACGTAAGGTTCCAGACGTTCTATCTGTGCAGGAGGAAAAGTCTTGAGGAGCGATAGCTGCTGCAGGCTCTTGATGGGACCATGCAGTCGGCGATAGTCGCAGATGTCGCGTGCCTGGTAGAAGTTGAGATAGGGATGCCGGCGAAGCTGACTCATCGTGAGCTTGTTGATCTTCAGTTTCGTTATCTTGTCTTTCTCTACTTGCATGAATGACAGCGCCTCCTCAGGGAAACCTTCTATTTCCAACAGTTGGTTGGCATTGACGTATCCACCTAAGCGCTCCCGGTATCTCACGATGGCACGCGAGTATGCGCTGCCGATACCTGGAATCTTCTTCAGTTCGGTGGTGTCGGCAGAGTTCAGGCTGACATGCTCGCCAGCTTTCAACTTCTGTGGATAACTGTAAATCTTCTCTTCGCCTTTCTCGCCTGTGGCTTGGCCTTTCTCCGTTTTCCCTTCTTCTCTTGCTTGTCGGCTGTAAGCGTAGTCATTCTGCTTTCCGTAGTAGTCGGCTGCAGGTCGGTAGTCTTCACCTATTATTATATAGGGGCGTAAGGTCTCGTATTGTTTCTTGGTGAGACCATAAAGACGGGCAAAGTCTTCGGGCCGTCTGTAGATGCCGCCCTTGGCACGGTAGCGGTAGATGTTTCTCACCTGCCATTCCTGCAACCCCAACCTGAGCAGGTCGGTGCTGTCGGCGGTATTGGGATCGAAGGCGAAGACTTCGTGTATCTCTTCGTCTACCTTATAATATAAAGGGTGTTCCTTGTCTACACGTTCCGGGTGCTTGGTGAGGGTAGAGTCGGCAGCTCCATAGCTGGAACCGTCGTCCTCGCCTCCTATGAAGATAATAAGTGAGCAAATGATAGCTATTATCATCAATATGACGATAATTGCGTTTCGATCGTTGCGTTGAAGATAAAATATACTTCTCATAAAAGTCGGGATTAGGCGACTCGAACGCCCGACCCCTACGTCCCGAACGTAGTGCGCTACCAACTGCGCTAAATCCCGATAGGTTTATTCTAAAACCTCATGCAAAGATAAGAAAATAGGATGAAAAGCCCAAGTAATATGTCTTTTTTTTGCTTTTTTGAAAGAAAGTTGCTAAAATATTTGCAAGAACCAAAATAAAATATTACCTTTGCACCCGCAAATAAGGCTTCCCGCCTTGTGAAGCATAAATTTCAATGGTGCCATAGCTCAGTTGGTAGAGCAAAGGACTGAAAATCCTTGTGTCCCCGGTTCGATTCCTGGTGGTACCACAAAAGGCTGACTTTCTTACGAGAGTCAGTTTTTTTGTTTCTCTTCAAGTAGAGTGCTCAATAGATTTCTTACGCTCCTTTTGTTGTTCTTCTTCAGAAGTTGTAACAACTCAGCGCCCCCTTAGCCATAAGTAGTTACTTTCATACTATGCAAATTGTTTTCTGTTAGTTATGAATTTGTTCTGTCTCTTGTAGAATGAATGTTTTGTGTCTTGTGAAATCTATGTTCTAAACTTTAGAACATAGATTTTTGTAGGCTAAACAAAACATTTATATAGTATAAGAGCAAAATTTCTCCAGTATTAAGCGGTAGTTTCTTTGGGTTGCAAGGCTGATAAACACAAGTATAGCATTGTCGCTGTCAGTTCTCCGTGTGGGTGCAGAGTAATTACCCGAAGTTCCCATTTTGGTTGATTTTGCTTCTTTTTATGCCTTTTTTATAGTCTTTTGCCCTGGTGAGTGATAAATTGTCAGAATGCCACTTATGAAAACGTTTGCGTAGCTTTTTTTACGAAAACGTTTCCATCCTTTATTATTTTGTTTTACTTTTGCAGCAGAAACTCAAAACAACAAATCTATTAAAACGCTAAAAACAATGAAAAAAGTGTACTTCATGTTGTTAGGAGTGCTTTTGTCTACTGCTGCGATGGCAGACAATACGCAAACCGTAACAATCGACGGCTCGCAGGTTAGCAAGACCGTCAAAGAAATCACCTTCGATGGTGACAATGTAATTTTAACTTTCGACGATTCCTCTGTTGAAACAAAGGACATGTCGCTTGTGAAACTTTCTTTTGCTTATATCACTACTGGTATCAGCAACATTGAGACAAGCAACAAGGTTCTCGCAGGCAAGGTGTTCAATCTCAATGGTCAGCTTGTGGGTACTTCTACCCAGAACCTGAACAAGGGCATCTACATCGTGAATGGTAAGAAAGTAATCATCAAGTAAAAAAGGAGGAACGTAAAATGAAGAAAATGGTATTTACTTTGGCACTCCTCTTGATGAGCTTGAGTGCTGCCATGGCACAGACATGGGATTTTGCAGGCCGTGATCCATTCATCGGTGATGCTGATGAGACCTTGATTAATGCAGATGCTACCAATTGGTATAATGATGCAACCAAGGGCCGTTACAATTTCCTTGCAGCTTTGGATAATGCAGCTTTGACAGCTAATGGTACAGAATTGAACTTTGCCAAAGGTTTGCTCTTTAAGTGTGGTGTTGCTGTTGCATCAAGTAGTGGCACCCCTGCTAATCAGAGTGGTAAAATCCGTTTGAACTATAAGGGTGAATATTTGGAATTGAATGGATCTAATCTTGTTGTAACAATTCCTAATGTTCAAAAAGACTGGGTGGTAACTGTTGTTTGCAAGACGGCAAGTAGCAAAACATCTCGTGGACTTTATGCAAGTGCCAATGTTGGTGAAACTACAGGTTTCGGCACAAAGTCTACGAGTCTTATGACTTGCACAGGTACTGTTACAGAGGCAGGTAATGTAACTTTGACTACTACTGATGGTGGTTTGTGGATTTACAGCATCTCTGTAAAGGATCCTAATTCTATTATTCCTGACCCTGTAGATCCTGATGAGTCTAATAAGGTAAACAATGCAGTTAGCCGTGATACTTATAAAAATCAGATGTTTGTAACTACAAACAGTGGTTCTGTTAAGTATTACAATACAGAGGATTTGAGCAAGGTAACTTTTGAGGGTGACAAGACCATCGTAGTTCCTGCTAAGACAGGTGCAGAGAATGATGAGTTCAATGCTACTGTTAAGGAGTTGAGCTTTGCCAAGGCTGCAGAGCGTGGTGAGAGTGGTGAGGTAACCGAGAAAGGTATCACTATCACTGAGAGCAAGGGATGGCAGGAGAGTGCTTACGCTAAGTGGACTCTGCTTTCTGATGCTAAGAGCTACAATGTTTATGTAAAGGGTGGTCAGTATGCTGACTATACCAAGGTAGACCAGCAGCTTGTTCGTAACTACGGTTCTTATGGTCGTGTGGATGTTGTTGGTTTGAAGGCTGGCAACTATTCTCTGAAGGTTGTTGCTGTAGATGCTAATGGTGCAGAAACATCAGCTTACGGTGTTGCCGACAACTTGAAGGTTGTCAACTACGACCGTCAGGGTTTTGCTCATAAGGGTATCAGCGATGGTGTAGGTGCTTACAACAATGATGGTACTTTGAAGGCAGGTGCTAAGGTTCTCTATGTTACAAAGAATACTTTCACTACTATCAAGGCTTCTTTGAACGGTGAAGAATATACAGGTATTGGCGATATCCTTCTTGCCAAGCAGAAGGGTAAGGATAATACTCCTCTTGCAGTTCGCGTTATTGGCGAGATTAAGACTGCTGATGCTGGCGACCAACTTAAGACAGACCAGAAAGGTCTCTTGTTGAAAGGCAACAATGCAACCACAGTCATGAATGTTACCATCGAGGGTATCGGTGATGATGCTTGTTTCAATGGCTTCGGCTTGGGAATCATCAATGGTACAAATGTTGAGGTTCGTAATATGGCCTTCTTCAACCAGGGCTCAAGCAACGACAATATGGAGATTAAGGGAACTCAGCACATCTGGGTTCACAACAACGACTATTTCTATGGTGAGAAGGGTAGCGGTGACCACGGTAAGGGTGATGGCTCTTTGGACTCTAAGGATGGTGCTTCTTTCTGCACATTCTCTTACAACCACTATCACGACACAGGTAAGTCAAACCTCTGTGGTATGAAGAAGGAAACTGTTGATAACCTGATTTGCTACCACCACAACTGGTTCGACCACTCAGACTCTCGTCACCCACGTGTACGTACATCTTCTGTTCATATCTGGAACAACTACTATGATGGCGTTGCTAAGTATGGTGTAGGTGTGACAATGGGCGCAAGTGTATTTGTTGAGTCAAACTACTTCCGTAACACCAAGTATCCTATGATGATTTCTAAGCAGGGTACAGATGCCAAGGGCGATGGCACATTCTCTGGTGAGAATGGTGGTGTATTGAAAGCTTATGGTAATATCTTTGCAGAAAAGAGCAAATACTTCAGCTATATTACCTGGAAGAACTCTAACACCGATTTCGATGCTTACGAGGTAGCTTCTCCTTCACAGACAGTTCCTTCTTCTGTTGTAGCCAAGGCTGGTGGCACTTCTTACAACAACTTCGATACTGATGCTTCTAAGATGTATGCTTACACTCCAGATGCAGCAGTTGATGTACCTGCTAAGGTTACTGGTTTCTATGGTGCAGGTCGTTTGAACCAGGGTGATATTCATTATACATTCAACAATGCCACAGATGACGCTGACTATGGTCGTTGCGCAGGTCTTGATAATATTCTTTCTTCTTACAAGACAGGTCTTGTAAATATCTTCGGTGATGAGAGTGCATCAAGCGGCGAGACAGGTTCTGGCTCTACTGGCGAAGGTGGCGAAACAGGTGGTTCTGGCTCAGGTACTGGTTCTGGCGAAGGTGGTAGCACAGGTGGCTCTACTGGTGGTTCTGAAGGTGGTAGCACTGTTACTCCTATTGAGGGTACAGTAACTTGCAGCTTTGCTACTGATGGTACTCTTTCTAACACAGCATTTGCTTTGACAGGTACAAAGAAAAATGTAAGAAAGGAGAGTACCACAATAGAAGGTGTTACTTATTCCGCAAGTCTTAAGATGGAAGAAGGTACAGAAGTATCTTTCACCACATCTCAGAAGATGACTTTGTATGTATATTATGGGGTTTCTGGTGCAAAAACTAATGTAAAGGTAGATAGTGTAAAGCAGGCAGGTGCTCCTACAACAGTTGTACTTGAGGCAGGTGCTCATAAAATTACAAAGAATGAATCTACCACCGTCGCTCTCATCAAACTTGTACCTGTAACAGAATAATAAACATGTTTTCCCCAACGAGGGGGAAAGATATATAAAGTGAAATTAACTAAGGGCTGTCTCTTCTTGACGAGGACAGCCCTTTTTTCTCAAAACAACAAACAACAACTAAACTAATCCTACAATGAAACAAATTAACTCTACCGTTTCTGCACAGCTCAAGGCTGTTTGCCGTAAAACCCTCTTGGCTTCGGCTTTGCTCTGTGGCTTCTCTATGATGGCAAATGCACAGACCCAGGATGGCCGTGACTTCTCTGTGGATGGCTTTGCTGCCTACGAAGGTGTTCCTGGTACCAACTGGTATCGTGCCGGTGGTACTACCGGTGGCGCTGGTGGCAAGGTGGTGAAGGCTGATAACTTCTCTCAGCTGCAGGCCTATCTCCAGGCAAAAGACTCATACATCGTTGTCGTAGATCATGATATTACTACAGGTATCAAGTGTTATGTGGATGATTTGAGTACTGGTCACTTGCTTGACGACCAGAGCGGTAATTCTGGCGTGGAGTCTGTCTATGGTGAGCGTATTATGATAGCTCCTAACAAGACTTTGATAGGTGTGGTGAATCCTATAACAGGCGAGGCTCCTCTCTTCTCTCATATCACCTTCGTGATGCAGTCGGTTGACAACATCATCATCCGTAACTGCCGTTTCACCATGAAGGGTGTTCCTGTGCTCAGAACGGGTGAGAATAAGATTGTGGCTTGGCGTAATGGTGCACAAGTAGAGGTTGGCGACCCTGACTGCATCGGAATCCAGGCAGATAAGGTAAGTGCCAAGACCAATTGGGGTGGACATATCTGGATAGATCATTGCGAGTTCTTCAATGGTGGTGCTGCCAATAAAGACCGCTATGATGGTTTGCTCGACTGCAAGAACAATGTGCAGTGGATGACATTCAGTTATAACTATTTCCACGACCATGACAAGAGCTGTTTGTGGGGTAAGGGAGATTCAGATGTTTATGAGAACTGCCGCACCATCTCTTTCCACCACAATTTCTTTGATAAAATCGAAGGCTCCCGTCTCCCTCTCCAGCGTGGTGGTCATATACATTATTATAATAACTATATGCGTGGTTGTGAGGATGGCTGGGATATCCGTACGGGAGCTGTGGCATACGAAGAAGGTTGCTATTTCGAAGATACGAAGTCGCCTATCCGTTCAGATAGAGGTGGTAGCTTGAATATCTCTAAGGCTGAAGGGTACGATTGTATCTATAAGGGCTGTAACAACTTGATGGAAGGTTACACAAATATTGATGGCGCTAAGATTAGCAAGTCTCTTCCTGTTACCAAGATAGGTTGGGTTCCTACCCAAACAACTTCAACTTACACCCAGCATTATCTCGACAAGACAGTGGATGTTCCTGCCATCTGCGAGAAGTATTCTGGTGCAGGTAAGGTGGAAATCTGGAAGGCTTATACCTCTGCACTTCCTACAGCAGATATAGCCGAGTTCGACTATGCCATCAAGAACTACTGCACAGCCAAGACCTATGATGCTGCCGGAAAGGAAATGTCGGGTGCCTCTACTACAGGCATCGAGATGTTTGATTATGCCGCTGCTCAGACAGCCAAGACCGAGTACTTCGACCTCTCTGGCAAGCGCCTGTCTGCTCCCTGTCATGGCATCACCATCGTCAAGGCTACAGACACTCTGGGTCATGTATCCGTCAAGAAAGTTGTGAATATGTAATTGAACTTTCACAAAGTGCTTTAAGTACGGGCTGAAAGCCCAAAAGCTCTTAGCCCAGGGCAGCGCCCTGGGTTTAATAGTAATCGGCAAGGCGCCCTGAAAGGGCAAAAGCTTTAAAACTCCAGGCACTACAAAAGCTTTTGCCCTTACAGGGCGATAGGCTAACGCCCGTAACAACCCAGGGTGTTGCCCTGGGCTAAGTGCTTCTGCCCCTTCAGGGCGTGTGGAACCTATTGGGGAAAGTTTAATTGAACTTTAAGTTGTGAATTTATAAAAAGATTGTGTAGTGTTCCAACTCCGTTTGGTGTCATTAGTTTGACATCCTAATGAGGTTGGAACTTTTTTCTTTGCCGTTATTAAGCATACCAAAATTGGTTTCAGTTTAATACCTTTGTTCGCAAGTAAGATACTCTGTGGAGTACCTTATTTACTGATAGCTGACGAAGTGCTTCTTTAGGAGATAACGATACGTAACTATAATTGACAGAGGCTTCCTATAGTAATGTCCAAGTATTGACAGAGACAAAAGGAAAGCGGGAAGACGCCTGTTGCGTCCTCCCGCCTGATGATTTCTTATAAACTCTAAGTTTATTCTTTCTTGAATGCTCGTATTATTCGTTCTTGAATCCATAACCATTCAAGAATCCACCTGTTGAAATCATATTAGGAGTGAATGGCCAGAGGTAAATAGGAGCCTTGACATAATCGTAGTCGTAGAAGAGATACTTATAATACTCGTCATCGTTGTCCTCAAGATCCTTACCCCAATTAACCTTCGTGTAACCGGCGTTCTCAAGAGCTGCAGCTTCCTCATCAGTAACTTTTGTGAACAAACCCTTGATGGCAAGGTTAGTCGTTGTCTTTGAGCCATAGCTCAATCCGTAAGCCTCCCAGTTATCATTCTGGCCACGCCATGAAGGATAGAGAATAGGATCGCTTTCCTGACCCTCTGGGCACTGAGCTGTCAAACGATAGCCCTTCTCAGCCTTGGCATCTACACTCTTGGTGTAAATATATTCAGAGATGGTATTACCATTATCGAATGTATAATAGCCATTGGCCTCCAAGCCATCCAACATCTTGCGAGTAAGCTGTTTGATTTCGCGAATCTTCTCAGGAAGCAAACCTGTACGAATCAATGTGAAACGACGGTCGCCCTCGCCAGCAAACTCGAAGCCACGCTCATCGATGATGGCCTTGAGCAAAGAACCCTCTTTAGTGATAAAGCCTTCTACGTTAGCCTCAGTAGGTGTGCGGAATGCACGGTTACGAATCTTTGCGAGGTAAGTCTTAGCTTCTGCGCTGTTAGGATCAATTGTAGCACAAGCCTCGGCGTAACCCAAATAGATTTCAGACAAACGCATATAAGGAGCGTTGATACCAGAACGACGCTGATTAGCTGTCCAGATATTGCTCTGGCGATTCTCATCCCACTTGTTACAGCTGATACCACCACCAGCAGCCTTAGAGTTAGGCTTGAGAGGTATCAAGGTTTCATAGCCCTTACCCGTACTACCAGTAACTGTACAAGATACATCACGGCGCAAGTCCTTAGGATCGAATACACCATAATAGAAGGCAGGATTGATACGTCCCTGGCCATAGCTCTTACATGGGTAAGCATTCTTGCTACCACCGCTAGAAGGACGACCTAAAGAATATGGACGAGCATCATTGTTGATGATACCATCTGCTCCCTGTGTATAAGGCTCCTCGTAAATGCTTTCATCAGCATAACCATCGTCTGCACCATGCAACTGCTGGAAGAAATACTGATAAGGGTTGCCATACACACGTCCTTGACCATCAGTCTTACGAGGATCGGTATCATGGAACACAGCAGTACCAGGATTATCGATAGCCTTCTTAAAGTAAGTCTTGGCAGTCTCGTAAAGGTTGCGCCAATCAGAGCGACGACCATAAGTAGAACCATTGTTTTCTGTACCAATAGTCTCGAATGTCAAGGTGTTGCCTTGTCCATCCACACGCTTAATGTCATTACGACGAGTCTGATAACCGCCAGCCTCAAGAGCCATACGGCCAATCAAGCCATCTACGTATGTACGAGAATAATAGTTCTTTGCACTAGCTTCGTATGTAGGGCACTTACCCAACACATACATCAAAGGCTCCACCTTCTTCAGCTGGTCGATACAAACATCATAGATAGAATCGCGAGAAGCTAAGCCCTCTGCTTTCACACCAAAGGTAGATTGGAACTGAACGTCACCAAAGTATTTGATAAGCTCACGATAGCAAGTAGCACGAATAGCCACTGCCTCACCATAAAGTTGACTCAACTCTGTTGGCTCTGTTTGCTGCATCATCTGCTGGTATTCATCAGTTTCTTCGATGGCAGTAGTGATAGCGTTACATCTACCAATTACAGAGAACAAATTACCATAAGAGCCATCAGTTCCTTCCTTCAGATAAGAAAGCAATCCATAGGTTCCTGCTTCCGTTCCATTACGATAAAGGCCCTCTACAATATGACGTCCAGGCTGATTTGAATAAGCCTCAGGATGACGCATAATATCAGAACCAGCAATATCGGCTGCATAGAACAAGCCATCACCAAAGATATGGCTACCAAACGCACCATGCATTTGGTACTTGGCGCCATTAAGAGCAGCCTGAGCTGTTGTTATATTTGAAAACACAAAGTCTGCATCATTGGTTGATGGCGATTTAGTTTCCAAATAATCGCTACATGAGGTAGCACCACCAAGGATGCCAGCCGCACATAGAGCTATATATAAAAATCTATTTTTCATGTCAAAATTCTTTTTTATAGATTAGAATGCTAAGTTAAGGCCGAATGTCCAAGAACGAGTCTTAGGATAAGCCTGATAATCATAGTTTGGTGTAGGGAATCCATTGTTACCTGCGTTCATATTTGTGTTGACGTCAGGATCAATTCCGCTATAACCCTTGATGCAGAAGAGGTTGGTAACGGTGGCATAGATGCGCAGATTGCTGATGCCGAGAGGCTTCATCCATGTCTTAGGGAAGGTGTAGCCTACAGAGAGGTTCTGGAGGCGCAGGTAAGAAGCGTCCTCGATGAACTCGCTGGTTACCAGACCGTACTCGCAGTATGGCAAGGCATACTTGGCACCAGCATTCAATGCACTAAGTTCGGTAGGATCGGTAACTGCATAGAGATTACCATTGCCATCCACGTTGTACATCTTCCAGCAATCAGACAACTGAGAAAGACGTGCAGAACCGAAACCTGTATCCTTGTTGCCCATCAAGTCGTGCATTACATTGGCATTGTAAACATCACCACCAATCTGATAAGTGAAGTTGGCATTGAAGTCAAAACCTTTATAACGACCGGAGAAGTTGAAACCACCTGTATGCTTAGGCTTTGTCTTACCTATAATAGTAACATCATCGGCAGTAACAGTACCACTACCATCTACATCTGCAAACTTATACATACCAGGGAATGCCTTTTGGTCCCCAGGAGTCTTATAAGCCTTGGCACAACCTGCAGAGTAGTTGCATACTGTATTATCAGGAACACCTGGTTTCAAAGTCCAAACACCATCTGCGCTAACATTGAAGTCGTCAACAGTATAGTACCCCAAAGACTTGTAGCCCTGAATCAAGCCAACAGGCTTACCTACACGGATAATGTAGTCGTAGTATGGCATACGCATCTGTGATCCCCAGTTGGTATGGGTATCAGCCAAAACACCATCGAAGAGTTCATCTACGTTGTTGTGGTTGTAGTTGTAGGTCATGCCAAATGTCAAGCCCCAATCCTTCTTATTGACGATGTCATAGCTCAAAGCAAGCTCAATACCCTTGTTAGAAGTCTTACCTACATTCTGGAACTGATAAGGATAGCCAGTAGATGTATCAACAGGCACCTTCATCAAGATATCCTTAGTGGTATTCCAATAGAAGTCCAAAGAACCACGAAGACGGCCATCCCAGAAGCCAAAGTCGAGACCTAAGTTGCGAGAAATGGTTGTCTCCCACTTCAAGTCAGGATTTGCCATAATCTCACCTGGCTTATATGTTGTAACTTGCTGACCATTTACCTCAACGATTTCCTGTGTCCATGTTGGTTTAAACAATGATGCATCAATATCATCGTTACCAGAAGAACCGATAGAGAGACGGAGCTTCAAGTTGCTCAACCAATTCTGTGTTCCCTTCATCCAAGGCTCATCAGAGATACGCCATGCAGCAGCGGCTGCTGGGAAGTACCCCCAATGGTGGTTAGGAGCAAACTTAGAACTTCCATCAGCACGGAATGTAGCAGTGAAGAGGTAACGGCCTAAATAAGAATAGTTTGCACGACCAAACCATGAGGTGGTGTGACTTGGTGTAGATACTTCAGATTTATAAGTATCCGGTTTGGTTACATTTGGATCTTGATGAGTACCGCCAAGATTACCAAAGGCTGTATCCATGTCCCAACCCAAAGGATAACCATATCCATTAAATGTAGTTGTCTTTGACTTGTTAGCCAAAACCTCATTACCTACCAAAAAATCAAGTTTATGATCCTCACCCAAGCCTTGAACAGCATAGTTGATGGTAGAAGTCCAACGTACATTGTAGCCATCACTCTTTACCTGCTGAGCGTGGTTGTAACCATTCTCATAACCATCATCCCAAGTCTGTTGGTCACGCCAGTTGCGAGCCAAAGTCAACTCAGTCTTGCCAGTCAGGCCCTTGATAGGAGTCCATGTCAAAGAGTTTGTTGCACGCAAACGATGATGTGTCTTCATCTGAGTATAGCTGTCATAGATAGCAACAGGACTCATCTTTGGATCGACATTAACATCACCCATACCCAACAATGATGGATCGTCAGTACCTAATGGGGTATCAATTGGACGATATGCATAAGAAGATGTAGCATATTCAAACTTGTAGCCCTGGAAGCGCATCTCGCTATAACGAGCATCGAGGTTCCACTTCAAGTTCTTGGTGATGTCCTGAGCCAACTTAAAGTTGGCATTCCAACGACGGAAGCCAGAGTTCTTCAAAGAACCCTTATCATTGGTGTAGTTGATAGAAGCATAATACTTGGTATGCTCTGTACCACCACTGATGCTCAAGTCGTGGTTCCAGGCATGAGAACTGCTGAGCAAGTCGTCCTGGTAGTTGTGAGTACCCATATTGCGATACTCCTCCAGGTGGTTGCCGTTTGCGCTGCCCAAACCAAAATACTTGGCTACATTGGCTCCGTAGCTATCACCATAAGATGTGGCGTAGCTCCAGTTGCGCAATACATAGTCGTAAGCGCTTTCGGTATCGTAAGTAGTAGGTTTCTCCTTGGCTGTGTAGTACATGTTGTACTTCACTTGTGCCTTGCCTTCCTTGGCGCTCTTGGTAGTAATCATGATAACACCATTGGCACCACGTGCACCATAGATGGCTGTAGAGGCAGCATCCTTGAGCACATCGATGCTCTCGATATTATCGGCAGGGATATCATCGATACGAGACACCTGCACACCATCGACGATGAAGAGAGGGTCGTTGCTCTGGGTGATGGAACCACCACCACGCACACGAATACTCATAGTGGCACCTGGACGACCATCCTGAGAGGTAATAGACACACCTGGCAACTGGCCTTGCAGTGCCTCAGCGATGTTGGATACTGGGTTTTGAGCCAGCTTGTCACCTGTAACCGAGGCTACAGCACCCGTCAGGTCACGACGCTTCATCGTGCCATAACCGATAACTACCACCTCGTCGAGGCTCTTGTCGGCAGACTGCATGACGATGTTCAGCGCCGATTGGTTGCCCACGGTGATGGTTTGTGTTTTACATCCTAAATAGGAAATGGTGATCTTGTCACCAGGCTTTAGGTTTTGGAGACTGAAGTTACCATCGATGTCTGTAACTGTTCCGCCCTTTCCGGCTTGGATAGTTACACCAATTAATGGTTCACCTGTAGCATCCTTCACATTACCCGTGATGGTCTTCTGTGCAAATGCACCGACACAACACAAGCTAAGAGACAGAGCCAAAGCTCCCTTCTTGATTTGTTGATACATAAATGGTTTGTTTTTAGTTATACATTAATAAATGTTTGTTTCCTTTTTTGTTAGTCGTCAGTAGATAACTTCATTTGTTGCTGCCAAAAGTAGCAATAATATTTTATAAAGTAGACAAATAGAATATAATATTAGCAGTATTTAACACATTTAACGCCAAATACTGCTAAAACTTCTTATTTTGTTTGGTATTTCAGAACATACCACAGGTCTCTGATGCGTGCTTCGGGATCCCATTTGCCATCAAAGGTCCAAAGGGCAGTAAGTCCATGGAAGGCTGGATGGCCAGGAGCCTGGTCGAGATTGTCGCGCAGCCATCCGCTGTCGCCTCCCTCGCGCTCGCAACCATAATAATATACGCGCAATCCCCATGGGCAAGGGTCGAGCACCTTGTCGCTATAGGCATAGCTGATGTTGCTGTCGAGGATGTTTTTCGACATGCGGCAGTGGGCCAGATAGAACTGGTGGTCGTGGTGATAGCGTCCCAACTTGGTGGGGGAGAGGGCATCGAAGGAGGAGCATGTCACGACAAACTTGTTGTTGATGTCATCTCTGCCGTCGTGCCAGAGGATGGCTCTGCTGTCGCCGACAAACTTGCAGCGTGTGGCATAGCATCTGCCACGAGGGCACATGAAGTCGACCCCCGGACAGCGCAGGTAGAGGTCGGCATGATAGTACATTCCTCCATTCTGGCACCATAGTGAGAGAGCATCGTTGCCGTCGGCAAAGATATTGCTGTTGATGACGATGGTGCGTGTCGCCTTGCCATAGATGGCCATCTGGTGTGTGGTGGTCTTCTCCACCGTGCTGCCATAATTATTATATACGGTGATGCCGCTGATGATACAGTCGTTGGCATTGTCCTGCAGTACGATGACACCCATGTGTACAGGCTTTCCCTTGTATTCCTTGATGGTTTGTGAGGCTGCGGTCTCGGCATACTGGATGATGACACTGTCGCGGTCTTCGCCTACGAGCACGATGTTGGGACGGTCGATGATGACCTTCTCATGATACACTCCGTTGCGTATGAGAATCTTGAAAGGCTTCGCAGGGTTCTCGGGAGCCTTCTCTATGGCATCCTGTATGCGCTCGCCGGCATTGACTATCGCGTCGAAACATGACAGCTCGGGCTTCGAGAAGCGGTTCATGTTGATGAGTCCACGCTCGTTGGCACCGGGAGAGTTGAGGCGGAGGTTCAGCTTGTTGGCAGCATCATACTTGTCGGCCCACTTTTCGTAGAGAGGATAGATGAAGGCCGAACGTTCGCTGTACCATGAATAACCGTTGCGGCGCTCGGTGCCTATCTCCCAAAGATGACGGCGGGGCACACCGTCGCGGTCGCACACGAAAGGCTCGCAGAACTCTAAGTCGTAGTATCTTGCCCACAGAGGTGTGGTGGCATCGGGGTCTTTAACGAGTTCGGTTGTTCTGAAAGGAGAACCAAACTCGCCCTTGCGTACCACCTTCAGGCCTGTCAGTTTATAGGTGTCAAACCACTGCATGGCTCCACGAATGGCGCGTTTTATCTCTTCGCTTGGGTTAGGAATCTCCATCAGCATAGCCACGATGCGTGCACTCTCGTTCGAGCTGTAGGACGAGAGCTCGAAGGCACGTGCCGGACGAGGCTCAAAGGTTACGCGGTCGTGCTGCTGGCACCATACGGTAGGCTTTCCGTCTTTGACAATCTGGCACTTCAGGATGCACTCCACACCCTTGTTGAACGCCTTGATGGCCTTCTGTCGCAGCGCCTTGTCTGTCAGCTTGCCATCGTAGGGAGCCTTTTGTAGGTAGATGTCGCGCAGCATTTCCATGGTGTTGACCATGGCATCATCGTTGAAGGTGATATGAACCTGATAGCCACGCATTCCTGGCCAGAACTGTGGCCATCCGCCATTGTCGTACTGTCCGCTCAGCAGGTATTCCACGCCCTGGCAGAAAGCCTCACGGTACTTCTTGCTCTTGGTGGCCTGATAGAGCCGAGCCAGATAAGTCATCTGCATATTGGTGGCATCGTTGTCGGTGGTAGAGTCGTCTCGCCGGCTTTTGTCATTGAGTACTTGCAGCCGTTCCTCATGAGTCATGGGCTTTGCCATGTCGATGTTCTTTGGCCATCCGCCTGTCACTCTCTGGTAGTCGAGAATCTGGTCGCCGATGAGTCGGGCTTGCTCTGTTTTGAAGAACTCCTTTTTTGTTTCCCTCATCGCATTGTACCTGCGCTGGGCATGGGCTGGCAAGAGGGTCAACGCCATCAGGATAGAAAGATAAAATGCTTTCATATTATAATAGTTTATGTTTAGTTTTTAAGTTTGGTGCAAATATACAAATAATATTTTGATAATATCCTATTTTTTTTGTATTTTTGCCGCTGTATGAAAGTCTTTTATCCCATATTAACGATTACAGGTTCCGACAGCACGGGCGGTTCGGGGGTCCAAGCCGATATCAAGACCATTTCAGAACTGGGTGGTTATGCCGTTTCGGCCATCACCTCCATCACCGTTCAGAATACGTTGGGTATTCAGGAATTCTTTGATGTACCGGCAGAGATTGTGTCGGGACAGATAGAGGCTATCATGAATGATATTCAACCGAGCATTGTGAAGGTGGGTATGATTCGTAGAGTGGAGACGCTTGAGGTTGTGATCGATGCCCTGACGAAGTATCGTCCGGATTATATCATTTATGCCCCTGCCATTTGGTCGAGCAATGGCGATGCATTGATGACGGAGGATGTGGTGAGCCAGATCAGGTATCGTTTGCTGCCACTCTGTTCGGTCGTTGTTGCCCGAAAGAAAGAAAATGATATTATTCTGCAAGACACCAAGTTGCTGCGCATGGCTGAGGACAATGGAATGAAGGTGTTCCTGCTCGATAATGCCAATTCTCATGGTCTTACTAACCGTTTCTCTTCTGCCCTTGCCGTATATCTGAACCAAGGCAAGAAGATGGAGGATGCTTTGGCGATGGCACAGGATTTCATCAACGTAGAGTTGACACGTGAGAGTAATCTGCAGGGCCGCAGTTCGGAACTCTACAATCAGTTTATCTCTCAGGTCAACAACTTCTGCCGCACCTATAGTGATGTGCATTTCTATGCAGACCAGTTGAATGTGAGCAGCCGCTATCTGGCACAGGTTACCCGCCGTATCTCTGGCAAGACACCGAAGGCAATCATCGATGAATACATCGTGAAGGAGATAGAGCGCGAACTCTCTACCACCACGCATACGATGCAGGAGATAGCCAACACCTTCGGCTTCTCATCGCAGGCTCATCTCACTAAGTTCTTCAAGAAGATGCGAGGGCTTACTCCTTCGGAATATCGAAAGAAGTAATAACGCTATTTATATATTTGGGAATATCCTTTGTATATTTGAGAAATGCATTTTGTACAAAATGACGCAAAGTTTATAATTATTGGAACACTTTTCTCCTATTTCCCTAAAAAGTGTTTCCTTTGCAGCCATAATTTAGTAAAAAGAATATAATTATGGCAGAAAACAGACAAGAATTGAACCGCAACTTGGCTCAGATGCTCAAGGGTGGTGTGATCATGGACGTAACAACTCCAGAACAGGCAAAAATAGCAGAGGCAGCAGGTGCCTGCGCAGTAATGGCTTTGGAACGTATTCCAGCCGACATTCGTGCAGCAGGTGGCGTGTCTCGTATGAGTGATCCTAAGATGATCAAGGGCATTCAGGAGGCTGTCTCTATCCCTGTAATGGCTAAGTGCCGTATCGGTCACTTCGCTGAGGCTCAGATTCTTCAGGCTATCGAAATCGACTATATCGACGAGAGCGAGGTGCTCTCTCCTGCAGATAATGTTTATCACATCGACAAGACTCAGTTTGACGTACCTTTCGTTTGTGGTGCCAAGAACCTGGGCGAGGCGCTCCGCCGTATCGCTGAAGGTGCTACCATGATTCGTACCAAGGGTGAGCCAGGAACTGGTGATGTGGTTCAGGCTGTTACCCACATGCGTATGATGCAGAGTGAAATCCGCCGTTTGGTTTCTATGAGCGAGGATGAACTTTTCGAGGCTGCCAAGCAGTTGCAGGCTCCTTACGAGTTGGTGAAGTATGTTCATGAGAATGGCAAGTTGCCTGTAGTAAACTTCGCTGCTGGTGGTGTGGCTACTCCTGCTGATGCTGCCCTGATGATGCAGCTCGGTGCCGAGGGTGTATTCGTAGGTTCTGGTATCTTCAAGAGCGGTAACCCTGCTAAGCGTGCACAGGCCATCGTGAAGGCTGTTACCAACTATAATGATGCCAAGATGCTGGCTGAGTTGAGCGAGGATCTCGGTGAGGCAATGGTTGGTATCAACGAGCAGGAGATTGCGCTCCTCATGGCTGAAAGAGGTAAGTAAAAGATGATATATTAGGGAGTTAGGGAGTTAAGAAGTTAAAGGAGTTAAGACAAATGCTTATAGGCAGAAATTCAGTAAAAGAATACTATTGTCTTAACTCCTTAACTCCATTAACTCCTTAATTTCTTCTTATGGGGAAAATGGTTTTATGAGAATAGCAGTATTAGCTTTACAAGGTGCTTTTGCTGAGCATAGACAGAAGTTGGCTCAGTTGGGTGTGGATAGTTTTGAGGTTCGTCAGTTAAGAGACTGGGACCAGCCTAAGGATGGCTTGATTATTCCTGGTGGCGAGAGTACTACCCAGGCAAAGCTCTTGAATGAACTCGGATTGATGGAACCTGTGAAGGAGGCCATCGCCGCAGGCTTGCCTGTCTATGGCACTTGTGCTGGTTTGATTCTTCTTGCCAAGAAGATAGAGGGTGAGCCAAGTCTTCGCATTGCTTCCATGGATATCACGGCATTGCGCAATGCCTATGGTCGCCAGTTGGGCAGTTTCTACATCGAGGCTCCGATGAAGGGCATTGAGGGCAATATTCCTATGACTTTCATCCGTGCTCCATATATTAAAGAGGTGTGGGGCGATGCCGAGGTTCTTGCCGAGGTAGATGGCAAGATCGTAGCTGCCCGTCAGGGTAACCAGCTCGTTACAGCCTTCCATCCGGAATTGAACGAAAGTTTAGAGATACACAAGTATTTCTTGGAAATGTGTAAGTAAATTGTTGTCTCTGTGCAAGCATGGCTTGCGTGGGATAAAAATGTGATATATATAATCCACAATCATGCCGTATCGTTTCTCATCGATAGGTTGTTGGTATGTAATAAAATGGACAAAAGCTCGATAATTTCTTGCTTTTGTCCATTTTGTCGTTATTTTTGTCTGATATTTATCTGGTTTTATTATTATTTTTAACTACCTTTACACCCGAATATTTTTGTGAGTAATCCAATAACCTAATAAAATAACAAATTGAACCATAAACAATGAAATTTATTTTTGGAAAAGCCATGCTGCTGGCTTCAGCACTCTTGTTCTCTATCACAGGAATAGGTTGTAGCAGCGATGATAGTCCTGCATCAGAGAAGGAAAAGACTCATGATATGAGTGGAGTCGCCAAGGGAGCTGATGTCAGTTGGCTCACAGAGATGGAGGGCGACGGTGTCAAATTCTATAATAAAGAAGGAAAAGCCACAGAGTGCTTGGCTCTGCTACGCGACCTGGGTGTTAACTCCATACGCCTTCGTGTGTGGGTTAATCCCGATGGTGGATGGTGTGGCAAAGATGATGTTGTCAAGAAGGCTTGTAGAGCGCAGCAGTTGGGTTTTCGCCTGATGATAGACTTCCATTACTCTGATACTTGGGCTGACCCTGCTCATCAGACGGTTCCTGCTGCTTGGAAGGGGTATACCTTCGAACAGATGAAGCAAGCCGTTGCCACCCATACCACAGAGGTGCTGAAAGCCTTGAGGGATAGAGGCGTCAGCAATGTAGAGTGGGTACAGGTGGGCAATGAGACTCGTGATGGTATGCTTTGGAACGATCAAGATGTTAGCGTTACAGGTCGTTGCTCTAAGAATGCCGCCAACTTTGCGGCTTATGTCAATGCGGGCTATGATGCCGTGAAGGACGTTTATCCTTCTGCAAAGGTTATCGTGCATATTGATGAAGGTAACACGCTCAGTCGTTATACTTGGATATTTGATGAGTTGAGGAATCATGGTGGCAAATGGGACGTTATCGGTATGTCCCTTTATCCTGAGGATGATAATTGGCAGACACAGACCACAGATTGCTTGAACAATATCAAGAAACTGTCTCAGCAGTATAGCTGTAAAGTTGTGGTTTCTGAAGTGGGAATGTGGAGTGGCTCTGCTGAGGCTGCTTCTATGATGAAGAAGATGGTAGACGGTTGTAAGGATATCTCTGCCTGCGAAGGAATCTTCTACTGGGAGCCTGAGGTGTACAATGGATGGAAACCTGCTAACTATACAACCCTCGGTTGGAATGCCTATACCAAGGGCGCCTTTGATGACAATGGCAAGCCTACTGCTGTCTTCGATGCTTTTAAGTAATATTTTATACACATTTATATATATATATATCGTAATGATAGGAAATAAGAAAATAACAATAGTGGCTTTTGCGCTGTCTCTCTCCATGATGTGCCAAGCGCAGAGCCGTAAGGTAATCAATCTGTCATCGTGGGAGTTTTCTCGCGATGGTGAGTCTTGGTCGAAGGTGCAGGTACCTCACGACTGGGCTATCTCAGGACCTTTTGATAAGAAATGGGACCTCCAAATGGTGGCCATCGAACAAAATGGTGAAAAGGAGAAGTCAGAGAAGTCGGGGCGCTCGGGTGCCTTGCCCTGGATAGGTGAGGGTAGGTATCAGATGCACCTTCAGTTGCCTAAGGGATATCAGCGTGCCGTCTTGGTGTTTGATGGTGCAATGAGTCAGCCTGTGGTGTGCGTGAATGGTAAAGAAGCTGGTAGATGGGCCTACGGCTACAATGCCTTCCGCATTGATATCTCACCTTATGTGCAGTTTGGTGGAAAGCAAAATTTGGTAGAGGTTCATCTCAACAACGTAGAAGAGAGCAGTCGTTGGTATCCTGGTGGCGGTCTGTATCGTCCTGTCTCTGTGGAACTTTATGGCAAGACTAACTTTTCTACGTGGGATACCTTTGTGCGTACCTTGAAGGCTGACAAGCAGACTGCAGAATTAGAGGTGAATGCTCTCTTAGAAGGAAAAGTAAGTAAATCAGGCAAGACCATCATAGCTCTGCTCGATGCTGATGGTAAGCGAGTGGCAGAACAAATCGTTGCAGGCGCATCTCCAGAAATAAAGACGACGCTGCAAGTTGCTAATCCTCAACTCTGGTCGCCTGAGTCTCCTTATTTATATCAGGTGAGGTTGACCCGCTACGAAGGCAAGAAGGTGGCAGATGTGCAGACCATCAAGACTGGTATTCGTACCATAGCAGTAAGCAAAGAGAATGGTTTCCAACTCAATGGCATTACCCGAAAGATAAAAGGCGTATGCCTACACCACGACCTTGGTCCTCTTGGTGCAGCAGAAAATAAAGCAGCCTTGATTCGTCAGATTAAGACGATGAAGGAAATGGGCTGTGATGCTATCCGTACGGCACATAACATGCCTTCCACGATGCAGATGGAACTTTGCGACTCACTCGGTATGATGGTGATGGCAGAGAGTTTTGATATGTGGATCTATCCTAAGTGCAAAAATGGTTATGCCAAGTTCTTCAAGGAGTGGAGCGATAAGGATATTACCAACCTGGTGAAGCATCATCGCAATCATCCTTGCATCATCATGTGGAGTATCGGTAATGAGATACCAGAGCAATGGAGTAGCGAGGGTGTTGAGATTGCTAAGCATCTGCAAGAACTCTGCCACCAGTATGATCCCTCTCGCCCTGTTACCCAGGGTATGGATAGGGCAGAGGATGCCTTGAAGAGTGGCTTTGCGCAAGTGATGGATGTTCCTGGCTTCAATTATCGTGTACATAAATATCATAAGAATATAGAACAGTTGCCACAGGGCTTCCTATTGGGTTCGGAGACAGCTTCTACTGTTAGCTCTCGTGGGGTTTATAAATTCCCTGTCGAGGTGACCGATCGGGCTACCTATCCCGATGGACAGTGTTCCAGCTATGACACAGAGTATTGTTCTTGGAGCAATCTGCCAGACGATGACTGGAGGATGCAAGACGATTATAGTTGGGTGATAGGTGAGTTTGTCTGGACGGGGTATGATTATTTGGGTGAGCCCACGCCATACGACACTTATTGGCCTTCTCGCAGTAGCTACTTTGGTATCTGCGACTTAGCTGGTCTTCCCAAGGATAGATATTATATGTATCGTGCACGTTGGAATGAGCGTCAGCATACTACCCATCTTCTTCCTCATTGGAACTGGACAGGGCGTGAAGGACAGGTTACTCCCGTATATTGCTACACCGATGGTGTGGAGGGCGAACTGTTTCTGAATGGTAAGAGTCAGGGCAGAGTGCGCAAGGACAAGTCGAGCCGTCTTGACCGTTATCGCTTGCGCTGGAACAATGTGAAGTATGAACCTGGTGAGATACGTGTGGTAACTTACAATCAATATGGCGACAAGGTGGGTGAAGATGTCAGACGTACTGCTGGTGAGCCAGCGCAGATGAAGTTCAGCGTGGAGACTCCAGACCATAAGCCTATCGCCTGCATGGTAGAAGGCTGCACCGATGAACACAATGTGCTTCTGAATGCCGATGGAAAAGACTTAGCTTTTATCACGGTAAGTCTGTTGGATAAGGATGGCAATGAATGTCCGCTTGCTGATGACGAACTGACCTTTGAGGTGTCTGGTGCAGGTACTTTCAAGGCTGCTTGCAATGGCGATGCCACCTCGCTCGAATCCTTTACTCGTCCCCAGATGAGACTCTTCAGTGGGAAATTGATACTCATTGTTGAGAGTAAGACACAGAAGGGAGACATCACCATCAAGGTGAAGGATGCCAAAAGAAATATTGAGAAAGAGTTGATTTTGCAAGCTATCTAAGGTGTGGTGAAGCAAGAAATGGAAGGGAACTGGTCGTCAGACTGGTTCCCTTTATAGTTCACTCCATTTTCCAGATGACCCGAAATAAAAACCAAAAGCGAAAGGTGATGTATTCTCTATTATTTATTGTTCTTTGCTGATTTCCTCAATCTGCTTTATTATTTCGTCATTGGTCTTTTGCATCTTTCGGTATATCCACCATGCAACGTAATTACTCACCCATATTGTCATGAGTTGTTACGTTAATGTGAGTCAACGTGTATTATCAATAAAGCGTAAAGTGGTCAACTAAAATCGTTAACCCACAATGCAATAGGCTTCAACTGCTTACGAAGCCGCTTTCATTGCTCTACGAAATAGGCTTCATTGGCTATCGAAGCCGCTTTCATTGTGGTTTAACGATTTTAGACTTTTAACTGCTTAGTGATATATTTTACAGCAGTTCTGGAAGTTGGAAAAGTCTCACGCTATTGCTTCCTTTGATGAGGATGTAGTGGTCGTGAGGTTGGTTATCTCGGAGAGCTTCCTTCACCTCTTCTACATCATGGAACTTGCGATAAGGACAGTCGATGTCCTGGAACTCGTCACCTACCAGCCAGACATTCTCCAAGCCGGCAGCCAGCAGTTGGTCAACTACCTTTTTGTGTTCCTCGTGACTTACCTCGCCAAGTTCGCCCATCTGTCCGAGAATCGCCATCTTGTGAGGAACTTCCATGAGTCGGAAGTTCTCGATGGCAGCTGCCATGCTCGAAGGGTTGGCATTGTAGGCATCCACCACCAGCTTGTTGTGCGCCGTCTCTTCCAACTGTGAACGGTTGTTGCTCGGGATGTAATTCTCCAAAGCGTGGTCTATCTGTTGAGGCTTCACGTCGAAATGAAGACCGATGGTGATGGCGGCAAGCATGTTGTCGATATTGTAAGAGCCGATGAGATGAGTCTGAACCTCATGCCAGTCGAAACTCTCGGTGCGCCAGCGGAACTTCAGGAAAGGAGCGCAAGAGATAACCTCGCCCCAAACATCGCAGCTGTCTTCCTTGCCGTAGGTGATGAGTCGGTTGATGTTGCGCTGGTCTGCCATCTCCATCAGACGCTCATTGTCGGCATTGATGAATACCAAAGCATCGCTGGCAGCAAGGAAGTCGTAAAGTTCGCCCTTGGTCTTCTTCACTCCCTCAAAACTGCCGAAGCCCTGCAGGTGGGCACGGCCTACGTTGGTAATCATGCCGCAGGTAGGTTCTACATATTCTACGAGTTTCTTGATGTCGCCAGGATGGGAAGCCCCCATTTCTACGACGGCAATCTCGTGCTCTGGGGCAAGACGGAAGAGTGTCTTAGGTACGCCCACGTCATTGTTGAAGTTGCCCTGTGTAAACATCACGTTGAACTTTTCACCGAGCACGGCAGAAACCAGTTCCTTGGTCGTGGTCTTTCCATTGGTTCCCGTGATTCCCACTACAGGAATATTGAAGTGGCGACGATGCTCACGGGCCAGTTCCTTGAAGGTGGTGAGACAATCCTCTACAAGGATGAATCGCTCATTGCCCTCCTGGGCATACTCTTTTTCGTCTACTATTGCATAGGCACAGCCTTTCTCCAAGGCCATGGCGGCAAACTTGTTGCCGTCGAACGAGGCACCCTTTAAAGCCAGGAAGATACTGCCCTCAGGACAGTCGCGGCTGTCGGTGGTAATCACCGGGTGCTTTTGGTAAATCTGATAGAGTTCTGAAATATCCATAGTTTATAACTATTGTTTTGACTGCAAAAGTACTTTAAATCGTGGACATATCAAACAATTTTCTTAAAAAAGCACGTTTTCTCGATAATTCTTTCTATTTTTGCAGAGATATTCTGCTGTCGAAGTCCTCTTTGCGCATGGGATTACGGAAGTGCTTGGTGTGTTTGGGCAGTAGAGCTTAAAAAGAAAGAACAAAGGAAAAAATAACCTCGATGGAATATACAATAAATATTAAAGGTCGCCTCATGGATTTGGGAACCCCGCAGGTGATGGGTATTCTGAACGTCACCCCTGACAGTTTCTATTCGGGCAGTCGCAAGCAGACAGAAGAGGAAATAGCCAATAGGGCAAACCAGATAATCGCAGAAGGTGGAAGCATCATCGATGTGGGAGCCTTCTCTACACGTCCCGGTGCCGATGAGGTGTCGGAAGAAGAGGAAGGGCGCCGCCTGAAATTTGCTCTCGATATAGTACGTCGTGAGCAACCCGATGTAGCCATTTCGGTAGATACTTATCGCCCAACCTTGGCACGCAAGTGCATAGAGGAATGGGGGGCCGATATCATCAATGATGTGTCAGAAGGTGGTATTACCGGTATAGCCAATGTGCCCTTGCAGCGGCAAGAGACTGAATGTCCGGAGATGTTTCGTGTGGTGGGCGAGCTGAAGGTACCTTATATATTAATGTCTGTGCAGCCCACGCTTGCCATGATGATGAAGGGCTTTGCCCGTGAGGTGCAGCAACTTCGCGATTTAGGAGCCAAGGATATCATTCTCGACCCAGGCTTTGGATTTGGTAAGGACCTTGCTCAGAACTATCAGATTTTTGCAGAGATGGAGAAGCTGAACGTCATGGAACTGCCCGTCCTCGTAGGCATATCCCGTAAGAGTATGATATACAAGTTGCTGGGAGGCGATGCCACAACCTCGCTCAACGGCACGTCGGTGCTCGATACAGTAGCCCTGATGAAGGGGACTTCTATTCTGCGTGTTCACGATGTGAAGGAAGCCGTAGAGGCAGTGAGAATCGTGGAAGCCATGAACAAGAAGGGGTGAAGTCGGGGATGTTGGACTTTCCGTCAAACTTCATTAAACGTCAAAACAAAACCAATGTATGATTGAATTTGGAATAAAAGATGCGCTCGACATATTCTTGGTAGCCTCGTTGCTCTTCTATGTCTATCGCTTGATGAAGGAGTCGCGCTCCCTCAATATCTTTGTGGGCATCATGCTCTTTGTGCTAATCTGGCTTTTTGTGAGTCAGGTATTGGAAATGCGTCTGTTGGGATCTATTCTCGACAAGTTGGTGAGTGTGGGAGTCATTGCCCTCATCGTCATCTTTCAGGAAGACATCCGTAGGTTCCTTTATGAGATAGGTTCTCAGAAAGGCATGCGCAGGTTTGTGCGCTTCTTCCGTTCCAATAAGGACGATGCCCGTGAGGTCGACAAGGAGACCATCATGCCCATCGTGATGGCCTGTATGAGTATGTCGAAGAAATACGTGGGAGCCTTGCTCGTTATCGAACGTGGCGTGCCTCTGAAAGACATCATGGATACTGGCGAGGAGATAGACGCGAAAATCAATCAGCGCCTCATCGAAAACATATTCTTCAAGAACTCGCCTCTTCACGATGGTGCCATGGTTATCTCTAACAAGCGCATCATGTCGGCGGGCTGTATACTTCCTGTAAGCCATAACCTTGATATTCCTAAGGAGTTGGGGTTGCGCCACCGTGCTGCCCTTGGTATTTCTCAGAGCAGTGATGCCATAGCTGTCATCGTGTCGGAAGAGACCGGCCGCATCAGTGTAGCCATTAAGGGTGAGTTCCGGTTGCGCCTTTCTGCAGAAGAACTGGAGAGTATTTTGACTCAAGAGATGATGTAATTGTGTGAAGAGTGAAGCACGTAAACCTTTACGCTACAGAATATCTTCGGTTTTAGCTTTTTTTACACAATTTAATAAGGGTTATTTAAAAGAAAATATGTACTTTTGCAAAGTCGATATGGCAAAAAGACGAATTTCTAAATGAGCCAGCCTAACATACCGACAAATCTACTAATGACAACAAATATTTAAACAATAAAAATAAAATGGACTTATTACAGCAAATTGTAGCTCGCGCTAAAGCAGACAAGCAGCGCATCGTGCTCCCTGAAGCAGAAGAGGAGCGTACATTGAAAGCAGCCGATAAAGTTTTGGCTGATGACATTGCAGACATCATCCTCATCGGTAACCCTGCCAACATTAAGAACCTTGCAGCACAGTGGGGTCTTAATAACATCGACAAGGCTACTATTGTTGATCCAGAAAACAATCCTAAGGCTGAGGAGTATGCAGAGAAGCTCGCCGAACTTCGCAAGAAGAAGGGCATGACAGTAGAGCAGGCCCGTGAGCTCGTAACCAAGAACAACCTCTATCTCGGTTGTATGATTATCAAGACCGAGGGTGCTGATGGTCAGATTTCAGGTGCATTGAGTACAACTGGTGACACCTTGCGTCCTGCTCTTCAGATTATCAAGTGCTCTCCAGGTATTACCTGTGTCAGTGGTGCCATGTTGCTCATCTCAGACCAGAAGCAGTATGGTCAGGATGGCGTAGTGGTAATGGGTGACGTTGCTGTAACTCCAAACCCTACAGCAGACCAGCTTGCTCAGATTGCCTATACAACAGCTCATACAGCTCAGTCAGTAGCTGGTATTGCTGATCCTCAGATTGCCATGTTGAGCTTCTCAACCAAGGGCAGCGCCAAGGATGCCATCAACAAGGAGACTGGTAAGAGCGTATATATTATAGATAAGGTGAAGGATGCAGTTGCTAACGCTAAGGAGAAGTTCCCGGAGCTTCATCTCGATGGTGAGCTTCAGGCCGACGCAGCCCTCGTTCCTGAGGTAGCAGCCAAGAAGGCTCCAGGTTCTGATGTAGCTGGTAAGGCTAATGTATTGGTAGTTCCTAACCTCGAGGTTGGTAACATCGGTTATAAGCTCGTTCAGCGTTTGGGCGGTGCTATTGCCATTGGTCCTATCCTCCAGGGTATCGCACGTCCTGTAAACGACCTTTCTCGTGGTTGTTCAGTAGACGATATCTACTACATGGTAGCTATCACTGCTTGCCAGGCACAGGATGCAAAGAAGGCTTAATAAGTGAAGAGTGAAGAACGAAGAGTAAAGAATCCGATGCCCTTCGTTCTTCAAATAAATATTAAACATTAAAAAGTAAACATTACAATGAAAGTATTGGTTCTGAACTGTGGTAGTTCATCTATCAAGTACAAGTTATATAACATGGATGATGAGTCAGTTTTGGCTCAGGGTGGTGTAGAGCGTATCGGTCTCGACAACGCATTCATCAAGGTGACATTGCCAAACGGCGAGAAAAAGCAGATTATGCACGACATGCCCGATCATAAAGAGGGCGTCAATTTTGTATTCAAGTGCTTGCTCGATCCAGAGATTGGTGCCATCAAGGACCTGAAGGAAATCGATGCTGTTGGACACCGTGTCGTACAGGGTGGTGACAAGTTCAAAGAGAGTGTTGTCGTAGACAAGAGTGTAGAGGACGGAATTGAGGAACTTTGCGACCTCGCTCCTGTTCATAACGCAGGTCACCTCAAAGGTATTCGTGCCGTAGATGCTTTGATGCCTGGTACTCCTCAGGTATGTGTGTTCGACAATGCCTTCCACAGCACAATGCCTGATTATGCTTACCTCTATGCCATTCCTTATGAGTTGTACGAGAAGTACCACGTTCGTCGCTATGGTTTCCATGGTACATCACACCGCTATGTATCCAAGCGTGTATGCGAGATTCTTGGTCTCGATCAGAACAATTCTAAGATCATCACTTGTCACATTGGTAATGGTGGTTCTATCGCTGCTGTATTGAACGGCAAGGTAATGGATACTTCTATGGGCTTGACTCCATTGGCTGGTCTGATGATGGGTTCACGTTGTGGTGACATTGATGCTTCTGCTGTTACATACTTAATGGAGAAGTTGAACATGAAGCCACAGGAGATGGCCGACTTCCTGAACAAGAAGAGTGGTGTGCTCGGTATCACAGGCATTTCTTCGGATATGCGTGATATAGAGAAGGCTGCCAACGAGGGCAACGAGAAAGCACTTCTGGCACTCCGCATGTACGAGTATCGCATCAAGAAGTACATTGGTGCTTACGCTGCTGCTATGGGTGGTGTAGATGCCATCGTATTTACAGCAGGTGTAGGTGAGAACCAGACCGACCTTCGTGAGGAATCTTGCAAGGGCCTCGAGTTCTTGGGCATCAAGATCAACAAGGAAGTTAACGATACCATCCACGGCAAGGAGGCAATTATTTCTACCGACGACAGTAAGGTGAAGGTAGTAGTAGTTCCTACCGACGAGGAAATTGTTATCGCCCGCGATACAATGGAATTGGTAAAGTAAGAATATAAGTAAAGAGTGAAGAACGAAGAGTGAAGAATCATACAGCCTGTAAGGCAACAATGGATTTGAATCCTTCTCTCTTCACTCTTTTCGCTTTATTTCTGCACTTTTACTCTATTTCCTTACGCACCTTTTTTAATATATAAAATTCTATCAACATGAAAACAAAGATTGTTACATTCGGCGAGATTATGATCAGGCTTTCCAAACCTGGTTACCAACGCTTGTTTCAGGGACGCAATTTTGAAGGAAACTATGGAGGCAGTGAAGCTAACGTTGCGGTGTCCTTAGCCTTTATGGGCGATAATGTGGAGTATGTTACCCGTGTGCCTTATGGTCCTTTGGGTGATGCAGCTCTTATGCATCTTCGCGAATATAATCTCAATGTTTCTCATGTAGTAAAAGGAGGCGACCGTCTTGGTACCTATTATTTCGAGGAAGCTGTGGCCATGCGCAACTCCCGTGTTGTGTACGACCGCAAGGACTCTTCTTTCTATACCCTCAAGCGCGGAATGATCAAATGGGACAAGGTGCTTGAAGATGCAGGCATCTTCCACTGCTCAGGAATTACCTGTGCCATCAGCCGCGATGCCATGGAAACAACGATGGACGCCATCGAACTGGCAGTAAAGAAAGGACTCACCATCTCTTGTGATATCAATTATCGTAAGAATCTCTGGGGCTATGGGCTCCAGCCTCGCGATGTGCTCTATCGCATGATGCAGTATAGCGACATTATCTTCGGCGATCAGAACGAGTGGGAGGTAGCCAGTGGCGAGAGGCATATACCTTTCGAGGCTTTGGATGCTGATTACGAGATGGACAGAGAGGCTTATCTTGCTTATTTCCGCCGTATGCACCAGTTCTTCCCTAAGTGCAAGAAAATGGTAATGGCTGTAAGAAACCAGATAGCCAGCAGTCATCACACCCTTACTGGTGTGCTCTATGACACACAGACAGACACCCTTTACACCACAAAGATTTACGACATACAGCCCATCATAGATCCTATGGGAGTAGGCGATGCTTTCATTGCAGCTTATCTGCATGCCAACCTCAAGTGGGCAAATGACAATCAGAAATGTCTCGATTTCTCGCTCTCAGCAAGTGCACTGAAGAACACGGTGCCTGGCGACCAGAATCTGGTAAGCGAAGAAGAGATTATAGTCAACATGACATCGTCGGGCGGGCGCATACAGAGATAACCCTCTCCGACTTGAATACCTTGAAAACACATCGGAAACAATCTACGAAACAAACAAAACTAATCTATTTAAGGTGATGATATCAACAAACAAACCTGCTTTCAGATGCAGTGACGAAATCTTTAATGAAATATGGAGAGTGTGTGAGCGCTCAGTATGGCAGCATCCTGGTCAAGATCCTGTCACAGCCCATGCGGACTCCATGGCCGACCATACTTTTTATTGGTTTCTAAGCATATATGAACATTATCTATACACGGGCAACGAGCGCTTTGTACGTCAGGCATATCCTCGTATGCGAAAGTTTATAAACTATTGTCTTTCTCATACCGACTCCAATGGGATGATTCAGATAAAGTCAGACGATCAAGTCTTTGTCGACTGGTTGCCTGAGAATAGAGATAGGAGAGGCTTGCGGTCTTTCGAGCAAATCCTCTACTGCAAGAGTTTGGAAGATATGGCGCAGTGTGCCCATTTGTTGGGAAGGAAAGCCGATGAGGAACGTTATTTCGCACATTTCACCCGTCTGCGTAAGCAGATTCTGCCTTCTTTCTGGAACGAGAAACGACAGGCTTTGGTTCATCGTGTTGTCGATGGACGACGTAGCAGGCTTATTACCCGTCACTCCAATGTCTTTGCTATTTTCTTCGATTACTTTACCGAAGCTCAGAAGCAGGAGGTGGCATCGACTGTTATCAACAATCCTTCCGTCAAGCCTTTCACATCGCCTTTTATGCAGTTCTATGAGTTGGCTGCCCTTTGCTCGTTGGGTAACCTGTCGCAGGTACTTGAGCGAATCAGGAAGCAATGGAATAGTAGTCTCCTCAAGGCCCAACTGTCATCGCCAAAGGCTGAGGTCGATGAGAAACTGTGTTATGCCTGGGGTATTTGTTTCCTCTATCTTTTTGGCAGGTATTTCTTGGGTGTCAAGCCTGTGAAACCAGGCTATGAGGAGTTCGAGATACGTCCCGAGTTGGGAGGTTTGGAGTTTATAGAGGGAAAGGTTCCTTTACCAAATGGTGAGATCTCGGTTTATAGAAATGCTGACCTGATACGCATTCAGGCGTCATCGGGAAGTGGCTATTTGTATTTCTCTTCCTCCCTTCCTCCCAAAGCAAGCCGGGGAGAGATAGAAAAGTTTATCGGTAAGAACCAATATCGTCTCTGGATAGATGCAGGCGATGAGGTTGGTGTCACATTAACTCAGTCTCCATCTTCTAAAACGACCTAAGAACTAATCACTTTTACCATCTGTTTTCTGATATTTGAATGTATTCAATTATCTCTCTGTGGTTCAGAAAGGCAATAGATTGATTATAGATAAGAAAGAAAACAAATAGCCGCTATCAATAGTAAAAAGATAAAAGGGTAAAAAAATAAACTACATACATCATATACAAAGGAAAGTCAGCCTTATGGCTGACTTTCTCCTTCTACATATTCTTCCATAAACATGTGTTCACCATCGAATACGGCATAGGTGAACTGCCATATCCAATCGCCCAATATCATCAGGCGTGTTTTCTTGCTCAGCATCAGGTCGAGCTCTATGTGGCGATGACCGAACATAAAATAGTCGATATTGGTGTGATGCTGCATGTATTGCTTGGCATATTTTACCAAGTATTCCTTGTTCTCGCCGAGATAAGGCATCTCCTTACCATCCTTTCTCTTCAGTCGGCTGTGTTTGGCCCAGTTGAGTCCCAATGCCATTCCCCAGCGTGGATGTATGGCGTTGAGCAATATCTGACAGGTGCGGTTGTGGAACATCTTGCGCAGCAGCTTGAACTTATGGTCTGGGTCGCCCAGACCGTCACCATGAGCAAGGAAGAAGACCTTGCCATAGATCTCAGTTGTAGTAGCCCTGCGGTGTAAAGTCACGCCACACTCTTCTTCCAGGTAGCCGTAAGTCCATAGGTCATGGTTTCCTGTGAAGAAGTGTACCTCTACGCCCATATCTGTCAACTCAGACAGTTTTCCCAAGAAACGGGTGTAGCCTTTGGGTACAACATATTTGTATTCGTCCCAGAAGTCGAACATGTCTCCCAGCAGATATACTGCCGATGCTTTGTTCTTGATGCTGTCGAGGAAACGCACTAAGCGCCTTTCCTGCATGCGTCCGTGCTCAATGGCAAGCGAGCCAAGATGAGCATCCGAAAGAAAATATACATTCTTCATAGCCATGTCTTTTTGATGGTTGAAAAAAAGGTTGTAAGCTGGAACTTATTCGAAGCCTAACTCTACGCGGGCTTCTTCGCTCATCATGCTTTGGTCCCAGGCCGGTTCAAATACCAGGTTTACATTGGTGGATTTGACACCCTCCACACTGTCTACCTTTGTGCGTACGTCTTCCAGTATGAAGTCGGCGGCAGGGCATGAGGGTGCTGTAAACGTCATGTCGAGGTCTACGTTGCCGTCATCCTTCACGTCTATTTTGTATATCATTCCCAAGTCCCAGATGTTGACAGGAATTTCAGGGTCGTATACGGTTTTGAGCACGTCAACGATTCTTTCTTCTATCTTTGTCTTTTCTTCTTGTGTCATATCTTGTTGTCTTGATGTTGTTTTATATCTTGTATAACAATAATGCAAAGATACGACAAATCGAAGACAATACAAAATAAAACGATTTATTTTTGTCGCCGACTGCGAAAAGTTTGTTGGGAAAAGATTTTGTACGAAAGACTCCTTTAAGGTCTGGGGCGTATGAAAAAGCTATAGTCTACCCTTGTCGTGATAGGAATAGTAATGTCCGTCGGTTACGATAATGTGGTCCATAAAGAAGAGGCGCATTACATCGCATGCCTTCTTTACATTGAGGGTAAGCTGGTCGTCCTGCTTGCTTGGGGTGGGGTTGTTGCTTGGATGGTTGTGGCACAAGGCGATGATAGTGGCGTTGTTGAGCAAAGCTTTCTTGATGATGAGCCTTACGTCTACCGCTGTCTCTGTGATGCCTCCATGTGACAGAGGCTCAGCCTTGATGAGTTTGAAATTCTGGTTCATCATCAGAACCCATGCTTCCTCCACGTCGAGGTCTTGCATACGAGGAAGCATATAGTTGTACACAGCCAATGAGGAACCTAAGTCAGGACGTATTCCCAATTTCTCAACAGAGCGCCTTTTGCCCAGTTCGCAAGCAGCCATGATGGTGATAGCCTTGGCTGGTCCCATGCCTTTGTATTCGGTCAGTTCGCGTATGGTTTTCTTGCCTAATGTGTTCAGGTTGTTGTCGCAGTTGCTCATGATTCGTTTCATAAGTTCTACAGCGCTCTCGTCTCTCGATCCGGAACCGATCAGTATGGCAAGAAGTTCGGCATTGGAAAGCGCTGAAGCTCCCAGTCGCTCCAATTTCTCGCGCGGCTTGTCTTCTTCTGCCCATTGGGATATAGAAAGTTTCTCACTCATAAGTGGTGTTTTTTTAGGTTTTTAGAATGGAGAAGTAAAAATGAAGATTGGCTTCCCCCCCCTCGTTTTTACTGACTCTGTAATTCTCGAATTCTTGATACTTACTTCGAATTCTTGATACTTACTTATAGAAAGTCTTGTTGTAGGCGCTGAACTCGCTTTTGCCCAATACGCATCTCTTCCACCAGGCAGAGAGGAAACCACATCCATAACCTAAGAGCTGAGTAAAGGCGGCTCGGATGCTGAGCAGACCTATCTTCAGACTTTTGTTTTCTCGCGTGCTGTCGATGCAAAGCGCTACAGAGTAGATCACGATGCATGCGAGACCGATGAGTCCCAACAAGGTGATGGCTTGCCCCAAGATGGGGAAGATGTGCTCTGTACCGAGCAGATAGGGCAGGACGGCAAAGAATAGCAACAGACACGTGCCTATAACTCCCAGGGTGAATACCATAGGAAGCAGGTGTACCAACTTCAGACTTTCGGGATATTTCTTATAGAGATTGATGCGGGCAATACCGCTATTGTAGACTTGTCGCCAGAACTTGCGGAAGTCTGTGCGTCGTTTGTGCCATACCCATGCTTCAGGAAATAACCGGCACTTGCAGCCTGCCTTGAAGATGCGGATAGAGAAATCGATGTCCTCACCAAAGCGCATGGCAGAGAAACCTTCCAACTTCTGGTATACGTCCTTGCGTATGCCCATGTTGAAAGAACGTGGGTAAAACTTGTCCATCTTCTTCTTTCCGCCGCGAATGCCGCCTGTAGTGAAGAAGGATGTCATGGAGTAAGAGATGGCTTTCTGAGTGTCTGTAAATGATGAGTGTGCCTTGTCGGGTCCGCCAAAGGCATCGGCAGGCTCACGGCTCAACTCATCACTTACAGCCTTGAGATATCCTGATGGCAAAACCACATCGCTGTCGAGAATCAGTAGGTATTCACCAGATGCTCTTTCAGCTCCATAATTTCGGCTTTGCCCAGGACCAGAGTTTTGTTTATAATAATAATGTATATCCATCTTGTCCTCGTAGCGCTTGCAAACATCTTCGCAAGGTGTTTGCGAACCGTCCTCTACGATAACAACCTCAAAATCTTTTTCCTCCTGTGAGGCGAGACTGTTGAGAAGCTCGTCAACTTCGTCAGGACGATTGAATACAGGGACAATGATGGAATACTTCATACTATAATCGTCTTTATATAAAAATAGGTGTAACCCCAAGGATTACTCGCTTACACGACCGAGATAGCTGCCGTCACGGGTATCGATCTGAACAGTCTCGCCTTCGTTAACGAACAAAGGAACGCGAATTTCAGCACCCGACTCAAGTGTAGCAGGCTTGGTAGCGTTGGTAGCTGTGTTGCCCTTGATACCTGGCTCAGAATGAGTAATCTTCAGAGTTGTCTTAACAGGCATTTCTGCTAAGAGGATAGTGCCGTCTGATGTATCGGTTACAACCTCTACAACATCACCTTCCTTCATGTACTGACCGCCAGTAACGTTCTCCTTAGCGATTGGCACCTGCTCGAAAGTCTCCTGGTTCATGAAGATGCAACCAGTAGCGTCCTCGTAGAGATACTGATAAGGACGACGCTCTACGCGTACATCTTCCAATTTGAAACCAACCTGGAATGTGCGCTCCAATACACGACCGTCGGCAACATTCTTCAATTTGGTGTTCATAACAGTATTACCCTTACCTGGCTTTCTGTGCTGAAAGTCGATACAAACCCATACCTTGCCATCCATACGGATGCAAGTACCAATCTTAATTTCCTGTGAATTAATCATTTTGTTATGTTTGAATTTTTATATAATAATCTCAAAAACGTCTGCAAAGTTACTGCAAAAACACGAAAAAGCAAAGTAAAAATCGAAAAAAACATAAATATTTAAGCTAAATTTGGAGGTTTTCTTTGTTATTTCAGAAATATTGCGTAATTTTGCAGCCCAAAAGGGCGCATTTTGCTCTCTTTGTAGTGAATATTAATTAAAAAATAAATAAGAAAAATGAAAAGAACATTTCAGCCTCACAATCGTCGTCGCGTGAACAAGCATGGTTTCCGTGAGCGTATGGCAACAAAGAATGGTCGTCGCGTATTGGCTTCTCGCCGTGCTCATGGCCGTAAGAAGTTAACTGTTTCTGACGAGCACCACGGAAAGTAATTTCCTGGCAGAATCGTTGGAATGACGATGACATTAAAAGCAGCATAGACCAATTCTTTGCTGCTTTTTGTGTTTTTTTTACCCGATTGTTTCCTTGTTTCGTATGAAATCATTATCTTTGTGCAAAATTTAAATACATGACTTCATCCGAGTTTATAAATAAGTTCAAGAGTAAGTACCTGTGGGGAAACCTTGCTGCCATGGCATTGGTGGTGGTCCTGCTGTGTGTGGGTGTCAGGTTTGGTATCGACTTTTATACTCACCATGGAGAAGCCATCTCCATTCCAGATGTAAGGCATAAGAGTTTTGCCGATGCAGAGCGTATCCTCAAAGATGCCGGTCTGCCGGTGGTGGTTTCTGATACTGGATATGTGAAGAACCTCCCTCCCGACTGCGTGCTGGAACAGAGTCCGGCGCCAGGCGAAAAGGTGAAGTCGGGCCATGTGATCTATGTCACCATCAACTCGGCTCATTCGCCTGTTATCACCATTCCTGATGTCATCGACAACAGTTCTTTGCGCGAAGCCATGGCCAAGCTTACGGCTATGGGATTCAAGTTGGGATCGCCACAGTACATTCCTGGCGAGGAAGACTGGGTGTACGGCATCTTGGTAAAGGGCAGACATGTAGTGGCTGGCGACAAGGTGTCGATAGACGATGTACTCATTATACAGGTAGGAAACGGCAGACGTGATGCTGGCGATTCTGTAGAGATGGTTGACCCCATGGGTGGCAGCCATGAGCTACTGGAAGGAAGTGGTGAGGCCGAAGACGAGGCTGTGGATAATTTCGAGGTTGTCCCGGGAACAGAGTCGGGCGAGCCCTCTGCGTCATCTCATTCTCACAGTCACAATCAAAACGAAGTAGTGGAGTAAATGAATATGATAGAAGATAATTATAACGACGATATAGAATTGCTGGACGAGCCGGAAGTGGTGGATGCTGGCGACGGCACGCTATACGAGCATTGGAAGATAGAGGTGGACCCCGGTCAGACGCCTGTGCGTATAGACAAGTTCCTCTCCGAAAAGAATCCCTATCAGAGCCGTAACCGCATACAGAATGCTGCCGATGCAGGGTTTATTCATGTCAACGGGAAACCCGTGAAGAGTAACTATAAGGTGCGTCCCAATGATGTCATCACCCTGATGCTCGACCGTCCCAAGCACGACACCAGTATTGTGGCAGAGGATATTCCGCTGAATATTGTGTACGAGGACGATGCGCTGATGGTGGTCAACAAGGAGGCTGGCATGGTAGTTCATCCTGGTGCAGGTAACTTTACTGGTACGCTCATCAATGCAGTGGCATGGCACATGAAAGACGTGAAGGATTTCGACCCTAACGATCCAGAGGTGGGACTGGTTCATCGTATTGACAAGGATACTTCCGGCCTGTTGGTAGTGGCAAAGACACCAGATGCCAAGACGGCTCTGGGAAAACAGTTCTTCAACAAGACCACCCATCGCAGCTATAATGCCCTGGTATGGGGAAACATCGTAGAGGACGAGGGACGAATCGAAGGCAATATAGGTCGTGACCCCAAGAACCGTCTTCGTATGAAGGTGTTCGATCCGGATAGTGGAATAGGCAAGACAGCCGTTACCCATTATAAGGTACTGGAACGTTTCGGCTACACCACCTTGGTGCAATGCATTCTCGAGACAGGCCGTACCCATCAGATACGTGCCCACATGAAGCATATCGGTCATCCGCTCTTCATGGATGCAACCTATGGAGGTGCCGAGATTCTGAGAGGTCAGCGCAGCAGCAGCTATAAGGCATTCATCCAGAACTGTTTCAAACTCTGTCCACGTCAGGCTCTCCATGCCAAGACATTGGGATTCGTCCATCCTTCCACAGGCAAGCAGATGGACTTTGACAGTCAGTGGCCCGATGACTTCCGACAACTGATAGAGAAGTGGAGAAACTTCATAGCAGGCTCCACACAAGATACTTTTCAAAAAAGATAACGATATAATCAATATAACAAAATGGACAACAACAAAAGAACGATAGCCATCGTATGTGGTGGCGATTCTTCTGAGCACGACGTTTCATTGCGCTCAGGTCAGGGACTCTACTCTTTCTTCGACAAAGAGCGTTACAATATTTATATAGTAGACGTCAAGGGTATCGACTGGCATGTGGCATTCGATGATGGCACAACAGCCGAGATCGACAAGAATGATTTCTCGTTTGTCAAAGACGGCAAGCGCGAGTTCTTCGATTATGCCTATATCACCATCCATGGTCAGCCAGGCGAGAATGGTGTGATGCAAGGCTATTTCGACCTGATTCACATGCCTTATTCTACCAGTGGCGTACTTGTGGAGGCAATGACCTTCGACAAGTATGTACTCAACAACTATCTGCGTGGCTTTGGTGTAAAGGTAGCCGACAGTATTTTGCTTCGTCGTGGCGAGGCTTACGATGAGGAGGCTATAGCCAAGCGCATCGGTATGCCTTGCTTTGTGAAGCCAGCAGCCGATGGCAGCAGTTTCGGCGTGTCCAAGGTAAAGGATAGCGATCAGTTGGCTCCTGCTCTTCGTCTGGCGTTCATGGAGTCAGAAGAGGCTATGGTAGAAGCCTATATGCAGGGTGTGGAAATCTCGCAGGGCATCTACAAGACCAAGGATAAGTGCGTGGTGCTTCCAGCCACAGAGGTGGTGACAACCAACGAGTTCTTCGACTATGATGCCAAATATAACGGTCAGGTGCAGGAAATTACACCAGCCCGTCTCTCACCCGAGACTGCAGAAGAGGTGGCAAAGACCACTTCGCGCATTTACGACATTCTGCATGCCAACGGAATCATCCGCATCGACTACATCATCACCAAGGACAAGGACGGCAAGGATGTGGTCAATATGTTGGAGATCAATACCACTCCAGGTATGACTGTGACGAGCTTCATTCCTCAGCAGGTACGTGCTGCCGGACTCGACATCAAGGATGTACTGAGCGACATCGTGGAGAATCAATTTTAATAATTAATGAGGAGTTAAGGAGTTAAAGAAGTTAAGACAACGGAAGAATTTAATGGTATGTAAAGATATCGTTTTAGAACATTTGTCTTAACTCCTATAACTCTTTAACTCCTTAACTCCAATAAAATCATAAAGTTATGAAGATCCCTCAAGAATTTGATGCCATTCGACCTTGGGAGCCTGAAGACTTGCCCGAGGTGTTCGACCGCCTGTTGGCCAACGAACAGTTTAAGCAGGTGCTTGCCTATCTCTATCCGCAGGTGCCTTTCGAGATGATTGCCAAGAAACTCAAGGCGTGCAAAACTAATTTGGAGTTTCAGTTGGCTTTTGCCTACGACTTTGTAAAAGGTCTGCTTGCAAAGGTTGCTAAAGGCTACGAGATGGACTGTACGGCCATCGACTCTTCCAAGCGCTATACCTTTATCAGCAACCATCGAGATATTGTGCTCGACTCTGCCATCCTTGACGTGTTGCTGGTGGACAACAAGTTTACCACAACTTGCGAGATAGCTATTGGCGACAACCTCTTGTCGTTGCCTTGGGTCAAGGACTTGGTACGTGTGAATAAGGCTTTCATCGTAGAGCGTGCACTCTCCATGCGTCAGATGCTCATGTCGAGCAAACGACTTTCCGACTATATGCACTTTGCCGTCAAGGAGAAGAACGAGAATATCTGGATAGCTCAGCGTGAGGGACGCGCCAAAGACAGCAACGACCGCACACAGAAGTCAATCCTTCAGATGATGTCGATGGGAGGTGAAGGCAGCATCATCGAACGACTCATGCAGTTGCATCTCGTTCCGCTGTCTATCAGCTATGAGTACGATCCTTGCGACTATCTCAAGGCTAAGGAGTTTCAGCTGAAGCGCGACAATGCCGAATGGAAAAAAGGACCTACCGACGACCTGGTGAGCATGCAGACTGGTATCTTTGGCTTTAAAGGTCATGTGCACTATCATGCTGCTCCATGTCTCGACGGCTATCTTGCACAGATGGATCCTGAGACTCCTAAGCAGGATATATATAATAAGGTGGCGGCATTTATCGACAAGCAGATTCATGCCAACTACATGCTCTATCCGGGCAACTATGTGGCGCTCGACCTCTTAGAGGAAACTTCCGCCCATGCCGACAAGTATACTGAGGCGGAGAAGGCCACCTTCGAGCAGTACATTGCCGGTCAGTTGCAGAAGATTGATTTGCCCAACAAGGATGAGGCTTTCCTCCGTGAGCGTATGCTCACCATGTACGCCAACCCTGTGCGCAATTATTTACAGAGTATCGACTAAACGCATAGCCGTTTGTCGTGTGATACGATATGTCATAAAACGCAAGTACTTTCATTGTCTGTTGAAAGTACTTGCGTTTGCCATTTTAAGTACTTGCGTTGCCCAGTGCAAGTACTTTTGTTTTTGGCAGAAAGAACTTTCTGCCACAATTGCTCAAATCCCAAAAGTCAAGGAATATAGTGTAAAAAATCTTGCTTTTATGTCATAATACCTACTTCCGAGGGGGGTTACAGTGATTCCAGCATACGTTTGATGACTACCTCGGCAGAAATTTCACGGTTGGCAGCCTCTGGTATCACCAGACTGTTCTTGCTCTCGATGACATCATCGGTGACAATCAGTCCTCGGCGTACCGGCAGACAGTGCATGAAGCATCCGTTGTTGGTCCAGCTCATGTGCTCCTCGTCGATGGTCCAGCTCATGTCCTTGCTCAATATCTCACCATATTGTGATGGATCCTTCACGCCTGGACAGCTCCAGTTCTTGGCATACACGAAGTCAGCACCTTCCAGCGCCTTCTTCTGGTCGTATTCCACCTTGGCATTGCCCACAAACTTAGGGTCGAGCTCATAACCTTCTGGATGAGTAACTACGAAGTCGACATCGGCTGCATTCATCCACTGTGCGAATGAGTTGGGCACAGCCTGAGGCAGGGCACGGCAATGAGGAGCCCAGGTAAGAACCACCTTAGGACGTGCCACCTTCTTGTGCTCCTCAATGGTGATGAGGTCGGCAAATGCCTGGAGAGGATGAACGGTTGCTGTCTCCATGGCGAAGACGGGACGACCGCTGTACTTCACAAACTGGTTGACGATGGTTTCGGCATAATCGTAATCGCGGTCTTTCAGTCCTGCAAAACTGCGAATACCAATCAGGTCGCAGAAACTTCCCATCACAGGGATGGCCTCTAAAAGGTGCTCACTCTTGTCGCCGTCCATGATGACGCCACGTTCAGTCTCGAGTTTCCATGCTCCTGCATTCACGTCGAGTACGATGACGTTCATGCCCAAGTTCATGGCAGCCTTCTGTGTACTCAGGCGGGTACGAAGACTGTTGTTGAAAAATATCATCAGCAAGGTTTTGTTCTTGCCTAATTCTTGATAACCGAAACGGTTTGCCTTTACTTCCTGTGCCTCGGCGAGCGCTGTTTTCAAATCGCCAAGGTCTTCAACATGAAAGAATGTTTTCATTGTTATTTGTTTTTTATTTGTTATTTCTTATATATTATATTGCTATAGAATTGGCTTTCCCTTTGGCCGCCGAACGTTGTTTCTTTACTCTTCATTCTTCGTTCTTCACTTCCTTGTCTGGCCGTTTCCTGTAATCAACCACTTGTAGGTGGTAATTTCTTCGAGAGCCATAGGTCCGCGTGCACCCAGCTTCTGTGTACTGATGCCTATTTCGGCACCGAGTCCAAACTGTGCTCCATCAGTAAAACTTGTTGGGGCATTCACGTATACGCAGGCTGCATCCACCATGGCTTGAAATTTCTTTTGTGCTTCTTCGTTGCCAGATACGATGCTCTCGCTGTGTCCGCTTCCGTATGTGGCGATGTGGTCGAGCGCCTCGTCTTCTGTCGCCACCGTCTTGATACTCATCTGCATACTGAGCCATTCGGTGTTCCAGATGCTCCTGGTCTGAGGATTCTCTTCCTTCATCTTCTGCTCGCTCTCCTCGGCCTTATATAATAAGGTGTCGGGATAGTTGCCTTCCAGGGCTTCGTAGGCCTTGGTGTCGGCATGAATCTTTGTCTCATGTTTGGCAAGTTCTTCGCACAGCGTTCGAAGGTCGTTCAAACGGCTTTCGTGAATGAGCAGACAGTCGAGGGCATTGCATACACTTACCCTTCGGCACTTGGCATTGGTGATGATTCGTTTGCCCATCTCTATGTCTCCGTCCTTGTCGAAATAACAATGTACCACACCGGCTCCGGTTTCTATGACCGGCACCTTGGCAGTGTCGCGTACAAACTGTATGAGCTTCTTTCCACCACGAGGAATGCAGAGGTCTATGTAGCCTACGGCATTCAGCATCTCGCCTGTTGCCTCATGGGTGGCAGGCAGAAGGGTCACTACATTGGGATTGATGCCAAAAGTTTTCAACACTCTGTGGATAAGTTCTACGCCGGCAGTGTTGGAGGCGTCTGCATCCTTTCCTCCTTTCAGCACACATGCATTTCCGCTTTTGAAGCAGAGAGAGAAAACATCATAGGTTACGTTGGGGCGTGCTTCGTAAATCATTCCGATGACCCCGAAAGGGACGGCTACCCGCTGCAGATGCAATCCGTTATCGAGTGTCTTGTCCTTGAGAACTCTTCCAAGCGGTGAGGGCAACGTACTGACGTGTCTCATGTCTGAAGCAATATCCTGGAGTCGTTGCTCTGTGAGTTGCAATCGGTCATAGAGTGGGTTCGCCTTGTCCATCTTCGCCAAGTCTTCTGCATTTGCTGCAAGGAGCGCAGGAGTTTCGGCGATGATGGCATCAGCCACCGCCTGCAGGATTTCATTACGTTGTTCATCGGTAAGCAGACCTAATGTCTTGCTTGCCGCCTTTACTTGTTGGAAGGTCTCTTTCAGTTCCATTGGCTTTTTCCTTTCTTGTTTATGATAAGTGACTTGTATTTTTACAGTCACTAAGCTGTTACTTTGTTGCAAAAGTAAGCATAATTATTGATAATTACAAGCTTTATGTGGGAAAAAGTAATGATTATGCTGATAAATGGATATTTATGCAATAAATGAGACAAAAGAGGGACTATTATATTTGCTGCTTAGTTTTGTGCTCAACTGTATTCCCCTGCTTAAAAAACGCACCTAAGAGTTTTTTTGAAATGGATCACGCAAAAACCCTTCACCCTTCATCTATCCCTTGGAATCCCCTGTGTTTATCGGGGTTTCAGAGGGTGACGGGCACAATTCCACCCTTCATCACCCTTCATCGCCTGTCATTTCCAGTCATTTTTTGTCATTCAAATTGTTTTCAGTTCGTTATGAACTCACTTCCCTAACTTTCCTATTTGTTAAATTTCTATGATGAATTTGTTTTGCCAATAGTGGATAAATCTATGTTCTAAACTTTCGAACATAAGTTCTAAACTTTGGAACACAAGTTTTAAACTATCGAACATAAGTTCTAAACTTTAGAACATAGATTATATAAGCTACAGAGAACATTTTCTGTGGTTTAACGATATAGTTAACCACTCTTTGTGTAATTTTTAATACGAGTTGACTCGCTTGTTACTTAGTTATAAATTACGTTGACTTACTTCATTTTAGTCATATTCACAGTTGACTACTTATGCAGAAGTTGCATCAGTCAGTCGGAATCCGAAAATGGCAAAAAAATGAAGGGTAATGAAGGGTGATGAAGGGTGATGAAGGGTGATGAAGGGTGATGAAGGGTTAATTTTGACCTTTCTCTCTCGAATCCCCTGTGTTTATCGGCATTTCGGGCGTATAGATGAAGGGTGAAGGGCTTTTGATAAATACTGATGCAGGAAAAATGCCTACTTATGGCAAAATTGTGCCCAGCGCTGGGCACAATAGTGCTCTTTAAGGAGCAATTTTACAGGAGGGGAAGTAATATTACCAACTCTTAAGCACAATTCCTTGTTCTCAGGTAAAATATAATATTATATCGAAAAAAAAACACTAAAAGTTTGGAAGTTACGGAAATAATTCTTAAATTTGCCATCAACTCAGTTAGCCCGTTTGTATGGGTGAGTGGGTTATTTACTGATAAAGGACGTTACGGAACGTTATCTTTGGAGTCTTCGAATCTCGCAAATTTGAATCCGCTTCTTGAAGATAAGGCAACGAGAACGTCCACGATAGGTGTATTATATCCTGACGAATGAGGCTATTATCATTTTTTGATAAGGTCTTCTATTGTCACATATTTATAATGCGTCATGACGTGGGCTATCTGTGTTGCTTATCCTGGGAGCGGAGGCAATGCGAGAGCCTGAAGACTTGGGATGAGCGAGAAGTAGAGACTCCCACGTCTTTTTTAGTATCTATAGGAAAATTATTAATCGCCTATTTAGGGATGTTCTGTAAGGCATAATTCTTTTTTGTTATGAAGAAGTTTTTGCAAGGTTTTTGTTTTGTAGTGGCTTTGGTGTTTGTGCTCTTTGTATACCAAAGTGTAAATGCTAATGTCGTGAAAGGCCATGTAGAGAAGGTTCAAGGTCGGACATGCTCTTGTGGTGGGACTTTAGTTGTTCGTAGCAAAATTGTTACGAAACCAGGACCAGATGATTGCTATCATTGTCATGGTAATGGCTATAATATAATTAATAACAAAAAATGGACGTGTCAGTATTGTGAGGGAACTGGAAAAAAGTTGATACAAGTGGAAGTGAAGTGGCTCCATTGTAATGACTGTGGCGCCGATTATGATTATCAATAAAATAATGTAGCAATATGAAGTTATCTATTAAGTATTTCTTGTTGCTCTGCATCATGTGTTTATCTACAATAGATGTGTGTGCGCAAAATGTAGGTAAGGGTATTATTAAAGCACCGAAAGTCCCGAAAATTAAGCCTCCTCGTGTTAAGCCGACTGTTAATTGGACAGCTATAGTTGCGCATGAGGTTAGAAAGGTTAATGAGGCCTCGTCTAAGGCAAGTACTACTACGTCTAAAAACACCAAACTGCCCGATGTTCGATTAACTATTCCTCGAACGAAGAATTCTAAAAAGAAACAACAAGAAATTTTGAGTTCGTTGCTTTCTTCACAAGGGTTGTACAGATTGGATTCTCTTTTGAAAGAAAGTTATGTTTCAAGATTTGTAAATTATGCAAGAATCAATAGCCAAAGTACAGAAGGTGAGGATGTAGCTGCTTTCCCTTTGAGCATGGGGCAACGACAGATGGCAAGACTCGTGGAACAAGACCTCTTGAAATTGGCTAAGAATAATAAGAGCTTGCAAGTTGTACGTAGTGAGAGTGAATATGTGTATGCCAAGTTGCCTGCTACAACAAAAAGAAAACTCCCTTCTATTATGTTGATGGCGCATCTTGATATAACACCAGAGGCACCAGGTGGTAATATAAAACCGATTGTTCATCGCAATTATCAAGGTGGTGATATTGTCTTGCCTTCTGGGGTTGTGCTAAGTCCAGAATCGCCACAAGGTAAACATCTGAAAGAATGCATAGGCAAGACTATCATAACAAGTGATGGTAATACCTTGCTTGGGGCGGATGATAAGACGGGATGTACGGTCTTGGTGTCACTCATTTGTAACCTTTTGTATGGAAAGCCTTTTGAGCATGGTGATTTGTATTTTGTCTTTTCGCAAAACGAGGATATTGGCAGGGCAGCTGATGGGTTTGAAACAAAGTATGTAGGTGGTAATCCTGATGTAGTGATAGATATAGACGGAGATGATCCTCATGCCTTTTCTGTAGAGAACTTTACTGCAGCTATGCGTATCTATACATTTCATGGTAAAAGTGCGCATCCTGGTGAAGGGTATGCCAACAAATATGGTGATGCTTTGACAGCTGCCTCTTATTTCGTAGGACAAATTCCACCCTATAAGCATCCGTCTGTTAGTCGTGGTAAACAGGGGTATATCCATTGCTATGATATTAGTCATCCAAAGGATAGCACAGGTAAGGTTATCTCTGACGATTATTTAGTGAAAGTACGTTTGCGCTATTTTGATAAGTTGGAAGGTGATACTTTGCGGCAGATGCTCGATTCTGCTGAAGGGAAAACTATAGATGCCTTCCCCTTTGTGAAGGTTGAAGCTTCGGCAGAGAACTTGCAGTATGAGAATGTAGCATATACGATGTATCCTACTTTGCCAGACATCATCAAGAAGGCTTATGCGAGTCTTGGCAAAAAAGTTTCTCCACGCAGTGAACGTGGTGGTACAACCTCGGCAATGATAGCTGCCAAGGGCTTGCGTGGAGGTGCTTGTCTTTTCAGTGGTCAACAAGCTGAACATAGCATCTATGAGTGGACGTGTGTTGAAGATATGATGGATATGACCAATATATTGCAGAAAATCATCATGTTGATAAACAAATAGTTAATTCTAAATTCGTGTGATTATGAAAAGAATAATATCAATACTCTTTATGGTCGTTACAGGCTTAGTCTGTTGTGTTGATGTCAACGCACAGCAATTGCCTGATGGTTACAAGAAGTTCTTGGGAGTGTGGAACTGTGAACCTCCAATTGGTGGTTTTGGTAACATTAAGGTAATAGAGGCGGATGGCAAACTTGTGGTTCGTATAAAGTCCGAAGGTGAAATAATAACTTGTAAAAATGCAGAGTTGAAAGGCAAAAGGCTCTATTTTTCATATATTGGTGAAGACAATTGGGGAAAATGGACAGTGAAGAATGGTAAAATAATGACAGAACGTGGTGGTACTAATGGTGCTGTAGAACATCTTTATAATACTTTCCATTACGGAAATAAAATCGCAAACGAGGAAGTGTCCGCTTGCCATTTGTATTTAGAGGAAAGTACAGAGGGTGATATGGACTTATATTTTACTTGGGGAATTTATTATTACAAAGATAATATTCTTCTTTTCGATCAGGCATCAATGTCGTATATGCATTATCGAAAATATACTAATTGGTGATGTTGAGTTTTGAAAATAAAATCTAATCTTTATCAAGATGCAAAAGAGGGTGTGCCATAAATGCATGGCACACCCTCTTTATGGGTATAGAGTTTGTTATTCTATGTTGAAAGAGTAGATGTCATCGTATTGCTTGTTGGTTGCGATGGCACCAGATACAGATTTTACAACGACTCCATTGATAATCACACGGCAGTTGTATCGTCTGCCCACAACACCATTGTAGTGATGAACCTTTACTTGGTATTGTCCTGGAGTGAAATTGTCACTCACGCTATAGATGTTCTCTACAGCATTGCCAGGATTGGATATCCAGTCGCGGTCGAGCTCGAAACAGCCTTGCTTCTTGTTGGAGAAGTAAACATGTAAGTTTTCCGGACCATATAGGTGCAGGTCGTAGTCAGTGTGTTCGGCTTCGGATGGGTTGACCCATGTGAGAGTAGCTTGGAACTTGCCTGTTCCGTATGTTGTGGTGATGGTGCCCCATGCGTCAGAACGTCCGTCGCTCCATGAGATGTTGTCCAGCTTAATGTCTGTCCACCCTGTATATGTGTCATATCCACCTGTGCCTGCGATGAGTTTGTCGGTTACTTTGACTCTGATGACAGAAGAATATTGTTCCATTTCTGTGGCTGAGTTCAACTGGCTGCGTTTCTGGCGAGACAGCACGGCTTTGTATTCACCTCTTGCCACATAAGCCATGTACAAGGGCGATCCGTTGGGTGAGAAGGCAATCATCTTGGCGTCTTTTGAACTGCCGTTGACAGGGGTGAGAGTGAGGTAGTAGAAATATTCGTTATCTATATATTTCTGTAATATGCGGACTCCACCCATTTCTGTGGTCTGTTGTGGATATTCCACCAATACGAAGTATCCTGTCTCAATGAGTGACACATTGGAGGTGCCGTCTGCGTTGCGAGAGGAGAATGGTACTACTTCCCAACTGTTGGTATAGTCATTGTAACGCAGCAATACGTAGTTGGTGTTGCCTCCTGTGGGGCATTTGAGCACGAGAGGGCTGTTAAACGTGAAGTTCATAGGCTCTATCTTTATGCTGTTTTTTCCTACTACACTGGCCCCTGCAGGCAGCTGGCAGGGAAGGTCGGGTATGTCAACATGGCTGATGGAGAAAGCCACTCGTCCGTTGTCGCCAGAGTTGGTCTTTGGCACGGAGCCCTTGGGTACGTAGAGTGTGAAGCCTCCGTTCTCGATGTCGGCATACTCATTGGTACCAACAACCACGGTTTGGTCGCCATCGACGAACTCGTTTTTCTCTCCCTTTTCCAGTACCATGGTGTCGTCACCATCGCTCAGGCACGAGGTGAATAGCATGGCGGTTAGACCTATCACCAGTGTACCTATCTTATATGTCATTGATTTCTTCATGTTATTATTTTTTTAGTTGTTCTGAATAGTAAACTCTACGCGGCGGTTCTTGGCACGCCCTTCCTCAGTGTCGTTGTCGGATAGTGGACGTGTCATTCCATAGTAACTGTAGGTGAGCTTGTCAGGGTTGACACCTTTGCTTACAAGATAGTCTACCACGGCCTTGGCGCGGTCGCGTGAGAGATTCATGTTAAATTCGTTGCCACCCACATTGTCGGTATGTCCTTTTACCTCTACGTGGCGGTTGCTGCGTTTCAGAGTCTGAGCCAGTTTGTCGAGATAATCGTATGACTCAGGCTTGATGTTGCTCTTTCCGAACTCGAAGGTGATGGCATCTATGGCGCAGATGGTCTTGCCGTCTACCGACTTGTTCTTTGCCATCATTTCGTCGATTTCCTCCAGCGTGTAGCATGGTTTCTCTGGTTTGGCAGCTGGCACGGTATATGTTTCCTGGACTACCGGCTCTGGCTTTGGTTCCGTCTTGGCAGGTTTCTTCTTGAAAATGTCGAAAGGAATGGCAAGTGTTGCCTGTAGCTCTATACCGGAGAACTTTCGGTTGCCGTCGATTTGGTAGTCATCGTTGTAGAGATGCAAGATATCGTTGGCTTTGCTGTCTTTCTCCTTTCCTGCGTAGGTGTCGGTAAAACCATATTCATAAGCAGCCTCTAAGCCTACGTAGCATTTTGTGTCGGCAACAGGAATGGCGAATTTCACACCGATGCCCGCTTGTCCTGCAAAATAAGTCGAGTTGAGATTGGCTTTGGTGATGTCCATGTCATAGCCGGCGTATTTGTAGTCTTCCATGTCTGCTTGTAGCTTGATGTTGCCGCCAGTGCACAGACCGAATACTGGTGCAACAAATACGTATGGGCGTATTTTGGCATCAGCCTTGCCAAAGTTGAAGATGAGAGGCACGCGCAGGTCGATGTAGTGGGCTTTGATCGTGTAGAAGATATTGTTGATTTGGTTCTCCTCATACGCATTGTCATTCCCGAATATGCCTGATAGCTTTCCTCCTCTATTAAGGAATGTTACCTGAGGGCGGATGCCAAACTGGTGATTCTTACCGAACTCTCCATTCACAAAGATGGAGAAGATGCCGCTGCCTGTCATTTTGTTGGATGGAAAGTCGTCCTTGTCCAGGTCGGAGTAACTCATCTTGTTGAAACGATAGCCGCCACCGATGCCGAGATACCAGCTGTTTTGTGTGTTCTCTGCTTGAAACTCATTGGCCTCTTGAGCCGTTGCAGACAATGCTACACACAGTGCCAGCCCCAAACTCAAAGCAATTTTTCTCTGTAGTTCTTTTTTCATAGACAATTATACATTATGTGAATAAATTCTTAGCAGTCGTTATCCTCTTGCGCGCGAATTAGGAAGCCGACTGCTCTGCAAAGGTAGATAAAAAACTCATTTCTTGCAAGATGGTATTTTGCCAGATTAGTGACAAAGTGTCTTTTGAGAAGGGTAAATGGTCGAAAATAGTGCTTATGTGGTCTAAAAAATCTAAAGAGGTCTTCATGTGACCTAAAGTTTACACGAAGACCTCTTTAGATGTTCTTTATGTTATTATTTCTTGTTTATATTCTCTTTAACCACAGATCCATGAATCTGTCGTAGATGAGGTAGCCGTCATTGGTTCTATATACCAATTCCTTGTCTTCTAAAGTCTTAAGTGCAGCCTTTACACTGCTGGCTCCACTCAGCTTGTGCTCCTTGATGAACTTGCCAGATGTAGGCTGGGCAACAATGCTATCCTTGGCTATAGCTTTCAGAAGCGAGAACTGATTCTCTGTGAAGAACTGAACTATATTCTCAAACTGTGAATCTCTACCTTCGAGTACTGAAAGGATTTGCTAATTTCTTGTTACTTAGTTTCATACGCCATTACATCTTTAGTGTTACAACTTTTATGTAATGGCAAAGATGCAACTATTTCTTGAATGTGCAAAAGAAAATGGCTGAAAGAAGAGGAACATTCCCAATTTCCTGCCATTTATTAGCCTATCACATTGCATAGTTGGTTGATGGCTGCATCAAAAGTGGTGAGGTCTTTTGCTCGCTTTCTGATGGATGTCTTGTAATTATAGATGGTTTGCGTAGAATAGAACAGAAGGGTGGCCAGTTCCTGACCATCCGTTATTCCTAATCGCATCAGTGCATAGATACGCAGTTCCTTGGTGAGACTGTTTGGCGCAGGGAGAACAATCTGCTTTTCTGGCAACAGCAGTTGGTTGAACTCATCCACGAAATTAGGGTATAAGTCCATAAAAGCCTTGTCGAATCGGATATAGAAACTTGACGCTTCCTCTTCAGCCAGCTTATAGCTGTTGATGGCGGTAAGGAGGTCGGCAGTCTGTTTTGCCTTGATCTTGCGGCTCACCAACTTGCGATAATCATCGAGCTTCTTGATATAGACAGCACTGATGTCCATAAACAATCGCATATAAGTCTCCCTGCGCTTATTGGTATTGAGCAATTTCTGGTTCAATTCCTCCAAGAGCATATTCTGACTCTTCACCTCCCTGCGACTCTTTGCCAAACGCTTATTTATCCTGAAGACAAAGAACATCATCGCCAAGAAGCCAAGAGACACGATACTTACCACAACCAGCGATATCGTGATGATGCGATTCTGACGTATTTCTCGCTGATGATTCGTTTCCGTGATAAGCGGAAGAATGCGAGAGATCTCAACCATTCGAAGACGATTGTTATAAAACTGAGCATCTTCCATCGAACAATAGATATACTTTGACACACGCTTCGCATACTTCGCATCCTTATTATATAGATAGGTGGAAAGTTCCTGAAGTGCCAAATTTTCTTTCAAGGGACAAACCTGGTCGGAGATGGCCGCCTGTACCAAATATTTCTCATATATGTCCATTTGCTCATTGTCTTGATAATAACGAGCTATACAATATGCAGCAGAAGCATGCACCCTGCTGTCAACAGGACTGGCGGCAAGTGCTTTCTGATACCAGCCCAGCACTTTCTTGTCTGTGTGATGTAGCAAATACTCCAACTCACCACTCAGATAATAATAGAGCGCAGATTGTTTGTTGCCCATATGTTCAAGGGTCTTGGCAAGATAGAGTCTTTTTTTATCTTGCATTTCCTCCTTGAATTCAGACCTTTCGCAGAAAGCTCCCCAATAGTTATACACCCATGTCAAGGTGTAATAAAAGTATTGCATCAGCTTGGGCGAAATGTCTTCTGGCTTCAAAGAAAGCAACAGGTCTTCAGCCTGACTGTAGAAGCCTCCTGTGGATAACACCGCAGCCCGATTGATCTTGTTGAGGTTGATGTAATAGTCATCATGCAACTGTTCTGCCAATTGCAGGCCCCTTTTGGCATAGACCATGGCAGAGTCATATCGATAAGTATAATACTCACGATAGATTTGATTGTAAAGACTCAGACGCTCTCGTTTGCCGGAAGTAAGATTCAGTTTTTTCTTCATTCTTATGAGTTTCTTCTCTTTCTTGGAAGAGAACTCGTCCCGACGAGCTATATATTGGTCCAGACGATGAAGCAACTCATCCTCGTCCTTCATATCCGCATTTCGGGAAAATGCCGCATTTGCCACCATCGGCATCACCACCATCATCAAGAGCCATACTATCTTCTTCATTGTCCTTTGTTTGTTATTGTTCTTACCTGTTCTTGCTTAGTCATGAAAGAGAATAACCCTTTACGGCTGCAAAAATACGACTTTTATTCTTCTTTTCAATATCTACTCTCATAAAAAGTATTAATTTTATATATATTCTGATTATTAGGTAGTTAAGTCATTGTAAAAGTACCCACGCATCTACTCAAACCCTACACACAGCACCAAGGTGTCTAAAATCAATCTATCTTTGCAATCGAAATCGAACAGCATTCGATTCAGACCTAAATATTTTGGAATAAACAAAAATAAAATAATGTAACTAACAAAAGAACAAGTTATGAACCTAAAAATCCGTACATTCTCCATGGCTTTGGCTGCAATGTCAGCGACAAGCTACATGTATGCACTTCCTTCTAACAATATTGAAGAGAAGTCAAGTACAAAAGAAAAGAAGTCTCTCAATCTCGAAGAGGAATCCGTAGAGAAGAACAAGAAGGAAGAGCGTAACGTGATGCTTAACGCTGCCGACGCCAACAAGCCTCGTGAAATCCAAATTGGATTGCCAAGTGAAGACGTAACTGTATATGAGAACGGTCTTCCTGCCGTCTATTCATCCTCAGTTCACAAGCTCTCAGCCCACTGGCGCGGCGATGCCTCTCTGAAGGGTACCGACCTGATGACGCCTTCCGAGTCGGCTATTGCCACTGGTAACATTGCTTACGCAGTATCTTCTTTCAGCGAATTAGGTCAGAAAGAGTTCAAGGGCAAACTCAATTACAAGGCGAACCACTTCGGTATGCAGAACTTTGATCTCAACCTCTCTGGTGGCATCGGTACCAACTGGCTCTATACCGCCAGCATGTATCAGAACTTCGACCCGGGAAGTTTCAAGCTCCGCTTTACCGATTATGCAGACCGCACCCAGATTTATCATTTCGGTCTGACCCGAATCCTGAACGACGGCAAGGGACGCATCTCCTTATTATATAAGTACTCAAACAGCAAGAATCCAGGTAACTTTGCCAATGCGGCACCTTTCATCTACGCAGGTGACGGCAGCATCAAGAAAATCGCCGGCTTCGACCCAGGCATGAACTCCTATGTTCAGCGACAAGGTTCTTTCCAATACTTGAACACCAAGACTGGCAAGATGGAGACCTGGAACATGAGCGACGGAAGTGAAAACCACGCCAACGAGATTGCCCTCATCAGCCAGTACCAATTTGACAACGGATGGTTGTGGAAATTTAACGCTAAATACATGAATGCTCCTCGAGCCAACTATGTGGATTACGGTGGCAGCTCTATTTCGGAGGTGAGCGAGGCTGATGGCTATCAACTCTCAGATGGATCAGCTTATAGCGGACTCATCGAGGGACGACGCACTTGGTTGCACATAGGAAAGGTGAGCAATGCTCTCATGACGACAGAAATCAGCAAGCAACTGAACAACCACAAGTTGATGATAGGTCTGAACGAGTGGTATTATCATCTCGACTACTATTCATCATCTTTCCAGTGGGCTGGTACCGTGGAGCCTTATCCTCGCACATTGAGCCAAATGTATGTAAACCCTCTTGACCCGACACAGACCGCACGTCGCTCCGAAACCTTCGGATATAACGAGCTGAGTCCAGAATACACCAAGGGATCAGAGAACAAGTTGGCTGTTTATTTTACCGACGAATGGAAGGTAACCCCTAAGTTCAAAATCTTCTATGGCGGACGTCTGGAGTACTATCGCATGTCGGCAGACCAGATTTCAGCCTCACGCTTCAAAGGATTCCATATCGGCAATTTCAACACCTATTCTACAGCGGAGGATGGTTCTATCGTAACCACAGCGCATAGCATCGAACCAGCCAAGGTGACCAAGAATAAGTTGAACTATGCGGCTACCCTGCAGTTGACATACAACCTCACCAACCAGTTTGGTCTGACAGCCGACGCAACCATCGCCACCCGCTTCCCACGCATTAGCGAGTATGCAGGAACAGGTCCTACCGAGGAACAGTATAAGCGAGTTACAATCCCTTTGATCCGTGGTGGAATCTTCTACAAGAACGATTGGATAGACCTGTCTTCCATGATTACTTACATCTCGAAGTCGAACAATATTGACCAGCAGAACCTCACCAAGCCTGGCACATCAGAAGGCAAGACCGTGTTGCTCATCTACAACATCCAGACATTGGGCTGGACCACCTCTGCCGAGATCAATCCATTCAAGAACTTCCACATGCATGCCCTCTTCACCTATCAGAAGCCAGTGTATAAGAACTACAACGCAAGCGTAACGTTCAACGACGGCCAGACTATGGGTGTAAATGCGAACAACATGATTGTGAAGGAGATTCCACAGGTACTCATTGAGCTGGACCCTAAGTATGACATCACCAAGAACTTGAATGCTTGGTTGAGCTTCCGTTACTTCGGCAAGACCTACGCCAACCTCCAGGAGGCACTCTATTTCAATGGTCACTGGGAGACTTTCGGTGGTATCAACTGGAACGTGAATAAGAAACTGAGCCTCGGTGTGAGTGTCATCAACATCCTCAACGAGAAGGGCGCAAAAGGTACCATCAATGGTTCGGAGTTGATTACCAAGGAAGAAGCCGGCAAATATGCAGGCAAGTATATGAGTGGCAGCTATCTTCGCCCATTCACCATCGAATTCTCAGCAGGAATCAAGTTCTAAGCTTTCATAATATACGATGAAAATTGCAAAAAAGAAAAACTGCAAAACGTTATCATGACAGCAAAAATAACAACAATCAAATAAAAACCAAAGAACAATGAAAAAGGCATTTATGCTTATCGCAGCGATGTGCATGACTTCAGTGATGGCATTCGCTCAAAAGACTATCAGAGTGTCGACCGACAAGACCGATCTCGTGATGCAAGTTTCTCCTAAGGGTCGTCTCTACCAAGTGTATTTAGGCGACAAGTTGAAGAATCCCGCAGACTATCAGAACCTGAAATGGGACGTATATGCAGCCTCTGATGGTGCCGTCTGCCAACGAGGTCATGAGGTTTATGCTACTTCTGGTGCTGAAGATTTCTTCGAGCCGGCAGTGGCTGTGACTCATGCCGATGGCAACATGACCACCTATTTATATTATAAGTCATCCGAGGAGAAAGCTATCAATGGGGGTACAGAAACCATCATCACCCTTCAGGACAAAGTATATCCGCTGACCGTGAAGCTCCACTACGCAGCTTATCCTAAGGAGAACGTCATCAAGGCTTGGAGCGAAATCTCTCACAAAGAGAAAGCCCCTGTCACTCTCTGGAGATACAGCTCTACCATGCTCTACTTCAAGGCAAACAAATACTTCGTCACCAACTATCACAGCGACTGGGCTAAGGAAGGACAGCCTGAAACCTGCCAGTTGACTACAGGCAAGAAGATTGTTGATACCAAGCTCGGCACACGTGCCGCCATGCAAGAAGAGCCTTTCTTCGAATTGGGCTTCGACGAACCTGCCAAGGAAAACGAGGGCAAGGTGATGCTTGGTACCATAGGATGGCCGGGCAACTTCCGCTTCACTTTCGAGGTGGACAACGTGGGCGCACTCCGTGTCATCCCAGCCATCAACCCATACGCTTCCGACTATAAGTTGAAGGCAGGAGAGACATTTACTACCCCTGAGTTCATCTTCGCCATGAGCGACAACGGTATGGGTGAGGCTTCACGAAATCTGCACAACTGGGCTCGCCAGTATCAGGTGAACATGGGTATGGAAGACCGCCTTACCCTTCTGAACAACTGGGAGAACACAGGTTTCGACTTCAACCAGCAGAGTCTTGCCGAGTTGATGAAGGATGCCAAGGACCTGGGCGTAGATATGTTCTTGCTCGACGACGGTTGGTTTGCCAACAAGTATCCTCGCAAGGACGACCATGCAGGTCTCGGCGACTGGGAGGCTACCAAGAGCAAACTGCCAGAGGGAATACCTGGATTGGTAAGAGACGCCAAGAAGGCAGGTGTGAAATTCGGAATTTGGATTGAGCCTGAGATGGTGAACCCAAAGAGCGAGCTTTTCGAGAAGCATCCAGACTGGGTCATCATGCAGCCTAAGCGTGACACTTATTATTATCGCAACCAGTTGGTGCTTGACATCAGCAACCCTAAGGTACAGGATTATGTGTTCGGCATCGTGGATCGCATCATGACAGAGAACCCAGACGTGGCTTATTTCAAGTGGGATTGCAACAGTGTGATTACCAACATCTACTCTCCATATCACAAGGAGAACCAGGGCAATTTCTATATCGACCATATCCGTGGCATCTACAAGGTACTCACTCGCATCCACAACAAGTATCCTAAGTTGCCTATGATGCTCTGCTCTGGCGGTGGCGGCAGAATGGACTACGAGATGTTGAAATACTTCACCGAGTTCTGGTGCTCGGACGATACAGACCCATACGAGCGCATCTACATCCAGTGGAGCTTGTCTAAGTTCTTCCCTGCTAAGACCATGGGTTCTCATGTAACCAACTGGAACAAGAACACCAGTGTGAAGTTCCGCACAGATGTTTGCAGCTCTTGCAAGTTGGGCTTCGACATCGACCTCAAGTCACTCTCAAAGGATGACTATAAGTTCGTTCAGAACGCCGTCAAGAACTATGACAGCATGAAACCGATGATTCTCGAAGGCGACCAGTACCGTTTGGTATCTCCATACGAGGGCAACCACTGTGCCATCAACTATGTAAGCAAGGACAAACAGCGTGCCGTCCTCTTCGCCTACGACTTGCATCCACGCTACAAGGAGCCTGTGATGAACGTGAAGATGCAGGGTTTGGATGCTGATAAAGTATATACTGTCAAGGAGACCAACCTGATGCCTGGCAAGGATTCAGATTTGGAGTGCAATGGCAAACAGTACAGTGGTGACTATCTGATGAAGGTCGGCTTGAATGTATTCAGCCAGACAGATGGAACGAGCCACGTATTGGTATTGGAATAACGTATCAACTATTCATAATTAAACAAAAATTGTGATACCGGCAGAAATGCCTACTTGTGACACTATTGTGCCCAGCAAAGGGCACAATAGTGCAATTATACAGAAAGGGAAGTAAGATTCTCAGATGCAAAAGAGGGTGTGTCATAAATACATGGCACACCCTCTTTATGGGTATAGAGTTTGTTATTCTACGTTGAAAGAGTAGATGTCATCGAATTGCTTGTTGGTTCCGATGGCGCCAGATACTGATTTAACGACGACTCCATTGATGATCACACGGCAGTTGTATCGTCTGCCCACAACACCATTGTAGTGATGAACTTTGACCTGGTAACGTCCTGGGGTGAAATTGTCTCTCACGCTATAGATGTTCTCTACAGCATTGCCGGGGTTGGATATCCAATCACGGTCGAGTTCGAAACAGCCTTGTTTCTTGTTGGTGAAGAAAACATGTAAGTTATCCGGACCATAAAGGTGCAGGTCGTAGTCTGTATGTTCTGCTTCGGAAGGATTGACCCATGTCAGGGTGGCCTGGAACTTGCCTGTTCCATATGTTGTGGTGATGGTGCCCCATGCGTCAGAACGTCCGTCGTTCCAGAAGATGTTGTCCAGCTTGATGTCTGTCCATCCAGAAAAGGTAGATAAAAAACTCATTTCATGCAAGATGGTATTTTGGCTGGTAGGTGACAAAGTGCCTTGTAAGGATAGTAAATGGTCGAAAATAGTGCCTATATGGTCGAAAAAAATCTAAAGAGGTCTTTATGTTATTATTTTCTTGTTTATATTCTCTTTAACCACAGATCCATGAATCTGTCGTAGATGAGGTAGCCGTCATTGGTTCTATATACCAATTCCTTGTCTTCTAAAATCTTAAGAGCAGCCTTTACGCTGCTGGCTCCGCTCAATTTATGTCCTTTGATGAACTTGCCTGCTGTCGGTTGTGCAACGATGCCGTCCTTGGCAATGGCTTTGAGAAGAGCAAACTGATTTTCTGTAAAGAACTGCGTCATGCTCTCAAACTGCGGTTCTCTTCCCTCAAGGATGGAAAGGAGAGCGGCATTGACTTGCGACATGTTTTCGACTTGGCTTTCTGATTCGTAAAGGCGGTTCATAATGCATTGGATATACCAAGTATGCCCATCGAACTGCTGATAGATATGCTCGAAAATCTCTTTTGATAAGTCACCACCTTTCTGCTTAAAGAAGCTTTGGCAGAAGTTATAGTAAATGTCGCATTTCAGTGGCTTTAAGCCCATCATCTCTGTGCTTTGGTAGAATGGATGTTTTGGCGAGCCGAATATTTCTGCCATCAAATGTTGTTTGCTGCCAGAAAAGATAAAGTGGACATGTTGGGCGAACTGAATGTAGGAGCGAAGCAAAGCCTCCGTTCCCTTCTCTGGATATTCAGCTATCTGCTGAAATTCATCGATGGCGATATATACCTCTTTGCCACTCTCGTTGAGATAATTGAAGATGCTACGAATAGTAATATCTTCTTGTGTTGGTTCCACCGTGATGGAGACACTCGGTTCGCCAGTCAATGGATCCATGCTAAGCACTGGGCGTAAGGCACTGAAGAAAGCAATGGTCTTCTCGAAGAATGAGGCGTTCTTGCGCACAATGTCGTTGATGACCATAACGCCAAGTTGCTCCACAAAATCATTCAAGTTCTTGGTGGCGAAAATGTCAAGGTATAGGCATATGGCATCATTCTCTTCTTCCTTGAGATGGTAGAAGGTGTTCTTAATAAGTCCAGTCTTGCCAATCCTTCGAGGAGAGATGAGGGTAATATTTCTTCCGTTCTTTAAGTGGGAAAGTAAAGTCTTTGTTTCTGCCTCTCTATCGCAAAAATACTCAGGACTTTCATAACCTTGATAGACGAAAGGATTCGCTAATTTCTTGTTACTTAGTATCATACGCCATTACATGTTTTATGTTACAACTTTTTTGTAATGACAAAGATACAGCTTTTTTCTGAATAGAACAAACAAAAAGCCCAAAAAGTATATACTGGGCTAAGAAATGATATAAACTTCTCTATGTTTGTCTGATGTTCCCTTGGCAATTTTTAAAACGTTTGTTGATGTAAAAAGTAAAGATAAGAGTACGTGGTAAAGCCACAAGATAAAGCACATGTACAGACGATATTTGCAGGCTAGTCCTTGACGATGACTATGGGAATGCCAACAGGTAATCTTTCATCCTCCCTTGTTTTCGGGTCTCGGTTTTGATATGAGACAAAGTTCCCTTGGTCTCCTATAGTATTCCTTAAAAGTTTGGACTTTTATGGATTCAAATCCTTAAAAGTACTGTATTTTATGGAGTCAATTCCAAAAAAGTATTGTTTTGTTTGGATTTTCCAACGAAAGTACGTACTTTTGCACCATCTTAACAATGGAATAAAAATATGATTAATAGATATTTAGAGTCAATTATAGCAGGTAGAATGGGACAAGGCAAGGCTATAGTCTTATTTGGAGCACGTCAAGTAGGCAAGACTACTATGCTGAAAAACTTGCTGGCAAGGCGTGACGACGTGCTATGGCTTAATGGCGATGAGCAAGATGTGCGCAACTTGTTTGAGAACGTTTCGTCTACTATGCTAAAGACGATAATTGGCAAGAAGTCTGTGGTGGTGATAGATGAAGCTCAACGTATTCCTGATATCGGAATCGGCATCAAGTTGATTACTGACAACATCCCTGATGTACAGGTATTGGCTACGGGTAGCTCTTCCTTTGATTTATCCAATAAAATCAATGAGCCACTGACAGGAAGAAAAATAGAATATTGGATGTATCCTTTGTCGTTTGGTGAACTTGTGGAGCATCATGGTTTGTTGGAAGAGAAACGCTTGTTGGCTCATCGCTTGATATACGGCAGCTATCCTGACGTCATCAACAATGTTGGCGACGAAAGGATGATTTTAACGGAGTTGGCGAATAGCTATCTGTATAAAGACATATTGATGTTTGATAAAATCAAGAAAAGCGATAAGTTGGTGAAATTGCTTCAAGCTTTGGCATTTCAGATGGGTTCAGAAGTTTCGTACAATGAGTTGGCGCAGACATGCGGACTTGACCCAAAGACGGTGGAGAGCTATGTGACACTTTTGGAGCAATCGTATATCATCTTTAGGTTGGGCTCATTTAGTCGCAACTTGCGAAACGAGTTGAAGTTTGCTCGCAAAATCTATTTCTGGGATTGTGGCATTCGCAATGCGGTGATTGGTAATTATCAGATGTTGGAGAGCCGTTTGGATACAGGTGCATTGTTTGAAAACTATATGGTGGCAGAGCGTTGGAAGAAGTTGCGATATGAAAAGTCATACGCAAAGAGTTATTTCTGGCGTTCTAAGTTGAAGCAAGAGATAGATTATATAGAGGAGATGGATGGACAATTGGCTGCGGTGGAGTTTAAATGGAATCCGAATCGAAAAGCTGTCATGCCATTATCGTTTTCTCGCTCTTATCCTGATGTAGATTTTAAGGTAGTGACAAGGGATAATTTTGAAACATTCTTGCTGTAAGGTAGAATTTTCTTGTTGTAAATATAAATAGGTGAAGCCTTAAAGGAAGATGTTGTCATCATTAGTGCCTTTTATATAACAAGCAATGCACCATGCCAAAAAGGTGGAACGTTGTCCCGCTTTTTGGGCATGGTGCATTGTTATTGGCAAGGAATGCTTGTAATGTAGCCTTGTCTTTTGACATTAATCGAAGAAGATAAAATCATTGTTTATTTCTTTGGTCTTGCCACAAACTCGGTATGAAGGGTCTCCATCGGATGCTCCTTCAGGTTGATGAGGATGTTTGGCGTATTGCCATTGGCGACGATGACCTTGATGCCGGCATTGGCAACTTCCTGGGCGGTCTTTGCCTTAGATGCCATACCGCCACGGCCATGACTGCTCTTGCTGGGCTGTATGTATTCGCTGATGTCGCGATCATAATATACCGATGGGATGATGCGTGTATGAGGCTCGCAGGGATCGCCGTTGTAGATTCCGTCCACATTGGTAAGGAGGATGAGCGTGTCCGCTTTCATCATTTGGGCAATCAGTCCCGACAATTCATCATTATCAGTAAACATCAGCTCGGTGATACATACCGTATCGTTCTCGTTCACGATGGGGAGAACACCGTTCTCCAGCATGACTTCCATACAGGCTTCCTGATTCTTGTACTGTTCCTCGGCACCGAAGTTCTCCTTCATGGTAAGCACCTGACCAATCTTGATCTTGTATTCACGAAAGAGGTCGTAGTATAAGCCGATAAGCTTTACCTGACCGATGGCTGAGAACAACTGGCGTTGCTCTACGCTGTCAAGATGGTGCTCTACGTGATGTTCGGCTCTTCCTGCAGCCACAGCTCCTGATGAAACCAGGATGACCTCATAGCCCTGTTGCTTGAGCCATACGATTTGGTCGACAATAGCCGACATTCTTGTTACGTCGAGTTTGCCATCTTCACGGGTCAGCACGTTGCTGCCCACTTTTACTACAATTCTTTTATCCATTTTGTATTGATATGATTGGGAGGAGAATTTGTGACCTTCAATTCTAAACCCCTCGGATAGATATTATTTTTTATTGTCCTTCTCTCTTATTTCGACTCTTCGAATCTTGCCTGAGATGGTCTTTGGCAATTCATCTACGAACTCGATGATGCGAGGATACTTATAAGGGGCAGTCTCGTGCTTTACGTGATCCTGCAACTTCTTGATCAGGTCGGGACCTGCCAAACTCTTGTACTCATCTTTGAGCACAACAGTAGCCTTTACCACCATACCTCTTATAGGGTCTGGTACACCGGTAATGGCACACTCTACTACGGCAGGATGAGTCATCAGGGCATTCTCTACCTCGAAGGGACCAATGCGATAGCCTGAGCTCTTGATTACATCGTCAATTCTTCCCTCAAACCAGAAGTAGCCTTCCTCGTCGCGCCAAGCCATGTCGCCTGTATGATAGTAGCCGTCATGCCATACAGATTTTGTCTGTTTCTCGTCACGGTAATAGTATTTGAAAAGGCCGATAGGTTTTTGGTCACCTATGCGGATGCAAATTTCGCCTTTTTCGCCATCCTCGCATTCGCTCATGTCTGGGCGAAGGATGTGAACCTCGTATTGTGGGTTAGGCTTACCCATGCTTCCTGGCTTTGGCTTGATCCAGGGGAAGGTGCCAAGAGTCATGGTGGTCTCTGTCTGTCCGAAGCCCTCATAAATCTGAACGCCTGTCAGTTTCTGGAAGGTTTCTGCCACAGATGGGTTCATAGCCTCTCCCGCAGTGGTGCAGTATTCAAGACTGCTGAGGTCATACTTAGAGAAATCCTCCTGAATCATGAAGCGATAGATGGTGGGAGGTGCACAGAAGGAGGTGATGTGATATTTCTCTATCTGGCGCATAATCTTGTCGGCGGTAAACTTCTCATGGTCGAAGACGAAGACGGTGGCTCCGGCAAACCATTGTCCGTAGAGTTTGCCCCAAACTGCCTTGCCCCAACCGGTATCGGCTACGGTAAGATGGATGGAATTTTCGTGCAGGTTGTGCCAATATACACCCGTGGTCAAATGGCCGAGCGCATAGAGGTGATCGTGTGCCACCATCTTTGGCTCGCCTGTGGTGCCCGATGTGAAGTACATCAAGAGAGTGTCCTCGTTGGAATTTACATGCTCAGGACGAACGAAAGGAGCACATTCGTTCCATTCCTTCATCCAGTCGTGGAAACCCTCAGGAATGTCTGGACCGATGCTGATCAATGTCTTGACAGTAGGACTCTCTGGCATGGCCTCGCTGATTTGTTCTACCACATAGTCGTCTCCACAGCAGATGATGGCTTTCACGCTTGCTGCATTGTTACGGTAGATGATGTCGTGCTTGGTAAGCATATGTGTGGCAGGGATGGCTACGGCGCCCAACTTGTGGAGACCGAGCATGGCAAGCCACCACTGGTAATGGCGCTTCAGTATGAGCATCACTTTGTCGTCGTGGCCTATGCCGAGACTCTGGAAGTATGCTGCAGCTTTGTCGCTCTGCTCCTTCAGGTCTTGATAGGTAAAACGTATCTCCTCGCCACGTTCACTTGTCCAAAGCAGTGCAACATGGTCGGGTTTTATCTTTGCCCACTCGTCCATTACGTCGTAGGCAAAGTTGAAGTCTTCGGGGATGATAAACTCCAGATGCTCCTTGAAGTCTTGTTCTGAAGTAAAATGAGTTTGTTTTAGAAATCTCTCTATCATGTTGTGTGTGATTTGAGAGGGGTTAAGAGGCTAAGTGTGTGAAAAGTTAAGGCTTCACCTTATTATTATAGATGGTTTATTGCTCTTGTGAGGTGATTATATCATTTGTCTTGACTTCTTCAATTCCTTAACACCTTTAACTCCTATATGATTATACAAAGAAACTTGGCTGGTTTTCCGTTCAGCGAGCGGAAGCAGTGTTGTTTCTTACTGTCGAAATAAATACTGTCGCCAGGATTAAGTACCATCACTTTATCCTCTATCGTTACTTCGAGTTGGCCTTCCATGACATAGTCGTATTCCTGACCGTCGTGTCCGTTCTTGTGAGGCTTGTCATCTCCTGGCAGAGGGTCAACCTGTACCATGAAGGGATTCACCCTTCTGTCTTTAAAACCTACAGCGAGGCTTTCGTATTTATATTGGTTGTTGCGTTCTATTTCCGGACCTTGCCCCTTGCGTGTGACGTAGTAGCCCTTCATGCGAGGCTCCTCGCCAAAGAGCAGTACATCGAGGTCAATGCCATAGCGTTTTGAGATCTTGGAGAGGCGATATACAGATGGGTCGGCCTCTCCCGATTCGATCTTCAGATAATGTTCAAGACTGATTTCGCAAAGCTCTGCCACTTCCTCTGCAGGGATGTTGAGAACTTCGCGCAGACCTTTCAGTCTTTCTCCTATTTGCTTAATTGCTTCGTCCATAGTTCTATATCTTTTTAGTCGTTTGCTGGCAAAAGTACAATTTTTTGATGAAATGAGCAAAGAATTATAGAATAAAAACTTGGTAAATAGAAATAAAACTACTATCTTTGCCCAATATTTATTGACAGAAATAACAGTTATGATAAGATATTTAACCCTATTAACCTTCCTTTTGGTTTTTGACTTAAGTTGTCATGCCGAAGCTTCAGAGGTGTTACAACGTCTTGATGATGCTCTCAGTTCTGCGAGTAAATTTGATGCCCAAAAAAAATCGCAAATAAAGCATCTTCATGATATTGCTTCTTCTGCTCGCTCGGAAAATGACCGCTATAAGGCTTGTATTGAACTTTACGAGGCTTATGAATCGTATAAGTACGACTCTGCGTCGGTGTATGCAGATAAGGCAATGTCGTTGGCGCGTCATATTGGCAATGCAGACTTTATGGTTGAGGCTGCCTGCGCCAAGGTGTTTTGTCTTCTTTCTGCTGGTCTGTATAAGGAAGCTTTCGATGAGGTGGGACAAGTGGACATCAGTAATGCCTCTTCGCCTTATTTATATAAGTATTATTTTGTGAAGTGGCGTTTATTAGCCGATATTTCAGATTATAGTCGTGCCGAACCTTATATGTCACAGTACATACGGCAGTCGAGAATCTTGGTCGACACCTTGCGCCACTATATGCGCCCAAAATCCACACAGTGGAATTATATTATTGGTATGCAACTGATGAAGGAGCGCAAGTGTAGGGAGAGTGAATCATATTTTCAGAAAGTTCTTAGTGATAAGCATATTTCTATGCACGAACGGGCCATCAGTACTTCGTGCTTAGGCTATTTGTACAAGTTGAGAGGAGATACGGTGAAAGCGCTTCGTTATCTTGCTGAGGCTGCTATCTGCGATATTAAGTCGTCGACTAAGGAAACAACAGCCCTTCGACAGGTGGGTGCCTTGCTGTTTGCACAGGGTGATGTGGAACATGCTATCAATTATGTGCAGAAAGCACTTGATGATGCTAACTTTTATAATGCTCGTCAGCGTAAGATTGAGATAGGTGGTGTGTTGCCTGTCATCGAACAAAGCAGGTATAAAGACATGAGGGCGCAGCGCAATGTGATGATACTTTGTATTGTTATGGCTTTTGCCCTGTTGGGTGTTTCTGCGGTAAGTTCTTTGTTCATTAAAAAACAAATGCGAAAATTGAAACTGGCCACCCGCATAATTCAGGAGCGAAACCAGAAGTTGGAGCAGGCTAATGCCCAATTGTCCGAGGCCAACAAGATTAAGACAGAGTACATAGGGAAATCGTTTTATCAGAGTGCTGGCTATTTTGAAAAGATAGAGAAATTGTACCGTCTGGTAGACCGTAAGTTGAGTGCCCGTCAATACGATGACCTGCGCCGAACCTTGTCGGAGCGTTCTCTGATGGAAGAACGTAAGGATATGTATGCCGACTTCGATGAGACTTTCCTTCGTCTTTTCCCCTCATTTATCGAAAAATACAATGAACTTTTTAATGAAAAAGACCGAAAGACCCCTTCAGACACCATGGCACTCAGTAATGAGATGCGCATCTTTGCCCTTATTCGTTTAGGTATTACCGACTCTGAACGCATCGCCCTTTTTCTCAATTACTCGGTCAATACCATCAATACCTATAAGACTCGTGTGAAAAATAAGTCGTTAGTCAACAACGATGAGTTTGAACAGCATATTATGGCCATTTAAACTTAAAAGGTTGTCTTAAGGTTTCTTTTTGGGTTGATATGTCACCATATTTTCATTATACAAATAGAGAAAGTGCTTTTCTGTAAATTTCATATTATTAGATACTTACGCAGAAAAGTACTTCTTTTTTTATTATACAATATTTTGTTAGTTTGGCAATATGCCGATATTGCAATAATTTTGCAGCATCGGTAGAATAAAGTATGCCAAATAACTGACAACTTACACATTATATTTTTATAAACCAAAATAACTACAACAATGAAAAGAAATCTAATCATCAAACTATTTGCGCCAGCCTTGATGGTGGCGAGTAGTGGATTCCTGTCTTCTTGTAGCAGTGTTGATGATGGTAGTTATGTACCACCATTTACACAATACGAGAAGATATCTGGGCAATGGGTTGTCAACTCTGTTACTCAGACCGATGAGGTGGAAAACAAAAAGATGACGCTAACTAACCTGTTTGACTTCGACACCTTTGGCATTCAGTTTAAAGTAGATGAAGACAACAATCCCACCAGTTATGTCATAGAGGGCAAAGCGCCAGCTTTGATTCCTGTATCTGGTAATTGGAAGATGGGTAATGCTTTTGTCAACACCGATGGCTCTGCTGCCAAGATTATCCTGGGTGACAATACCTGGCTTACAGTGACTGGTGTTCCAGGCTCCAAGCAAGAGCTGGAGTTCAAGTTTACTCGTGCCCAGAATGGTAAACCATTTGTTTCCTACACTTATAATCTGGCGAAGAAGGTGGATGCTACACCCGATGCGCCTGTAACGTCTAATAATGAGTAAGGAGGCCCCATTATGAAGAAAACAGCGATATATTTGATGATGTTATTAATGGCGATGACCTTTGCCTTGAACACAAAGGCGAGTACCAAGGTCGGAATGCCAGTGTGTTGGACTGTTCCTGCAGTCTTTACTCCTGATCAGGAAGTGACATTTTATTATGATGTTACAGATGTAGGTTTCCCTGAGGGGGTCGATCTCTATCTATGGGCATGGCAACCTTCTGAGCCTGATGCAGGCAATGGCGACAATTCGTCTGAGTTTGCTAAGTTAACCTATCTTGGTGACAATATCTATTGTAAGACGATGGTTCCTACAGAGTATTTTCATACTACTGTTGATGCGATGACCAATGCTGATTGGCCAGGCTTCTGGCAGCAACTTAAGACCAAACGTGATGACTTGTGGTCGACTGAGTTTGCTGCGCCAGACAGCCGACAAGAGTGGGAAACTATTAGTAAAAATGCCGATCAGGATTTGTTTGTCTATTCGGGTAAGAAGGTGAAAAACTTTACCGACAAGTGGATGCTCAATGAGCCTCTTACTTTCGTTTTTAATCCAAAGGTATTCACTGTCGGAGGAAAGACGATGGAAGAGTTCTCTACAACAGCAGGTTTTGAAGGTTTCAAAATACACTCTGGTATGGACGACTGGACTTACGAGCAGCGCGTGAAGGTATGGATACCTGGCTGTATGGAGAAGACCAATGTACAGAAGTTGAGTAACGGCTATTACTCTTGGAGTATGACCTCGCCTTACGACTACTATAGTTGGAACTATGCCGATGATGGCACCAGGGCTTCTACAGGATTGGAATCTGACTACGAGCCTACCAATATAGCATGGCTCATGGTGGGTATCGTCAATGGTGAATGGGGTGGTAAATGTGCCGATCAAAGCACCAAGGCTGGGCAGGCTGTACCTTATCCCGACCCATCTTTCTCTTATTTTCCATCCAAACTTACCGCTAATGATATCCTCACACTTACACGTCTGTATAATGGCAAGCTCGATGGCGACCTGAACTGCAAGATCATCGCAGGCAACAAGGAGCTTACAGGGGTGCTTGATGGTAACCGCGACAAGCGCCAACTCTCAGTCAACCTCCTTGACGACGTGACTGACAAGACCATCAGCGACCTAAAGGTGGTCATTACCAACAAGGCTGGTGTAAAGGTGGTCGACACCACGATACCTCTTGTGCCGTTGTCGGAAGTCGAATGACGGTGCAGCCAAAGTTGCAGCAAGTAAACAAAAGAGACAACAATCTAAACAGAATTTACAATGAACAACAGATATTTTCATATATGGCAGGCAGTCCTGTTGCTCTGCCTGATGATGCTGACAGGGCAGAATGCCCTGGCTCAGAAGATGACAGTTGCGGGCACTGTGTATGATGCCTCAGGCGAAGCTCTGATGGGAGCTACCGTTCGTGAAGCAGGTACGGCTAATGGTGTGGCTACAGATATGGACGGCAAATTTACGCTTACCTGCGACCAGTCTTCACAACTTGAGATTTCCTATGTGGGCTATCTCACCAAAAAGGTGAAGGCAGGCAAGGATATCAAGGTCGTCCTCGAAGAGGATGCCAAGATGCTTGCCGAGACCGTCGTGGTTGGTGTGGGCTACGGCACAATGCGCAAGAACGACCTTACGGGTTCTATTGCCAGCGTCAATGCTAAAGATCTGAAGCATGGTGTCATCACCAGTGCCGAACAGATGTTGCAGGGAAAGGTTGCAGGTCTTTCTGTAGTACAGGCTTCAGGCTCTCCCGAGAATGGTGCTTCCATACGTCTTCGTGGTGGTACGTCGCTCTCTGCCAGCAACTCACCTCTCATCGTTGTCGATGGTATCCCTGGTGTTGACATGAACTCAGTACAGCCTTCTGAAATCCAGAGCATCGACGTGCTCAAGGATGCCTCTGCAGCAGCCATCTATGGTAGCCGTGGTGCCAATGGTGTCATCATCGTTACGACAAACCGTCAGAGCAGCGATGCCGAGAGTATTAATGTGCAGTACAATGGATATGTGGCTGTGGCCAGCCAGGCCAAGTACCTCGATATACTATCTGCCAATCAGTGGCGTGGCTTTGTACGCGAGAACAATATCCTTGATGCCCTGGATTATGGCGCTGATACTGACTGGCAGAAAGAATTGACCCGCACGGCGATTTCTCATTCTCACAACATTCTCTTCAGCAATACACGTAAGAACTCGGGCTATCATGCCTCGCTTACCTATCAAAACAATCAGGGTGTTGTGAAGCGCAATTATTTTACCCGTCTCGCAGGCAGCCTTTCTGCCTTCCAGAAGTTGATGAAGGGCAAACTGCGTCTTGAGGAGGCTATCAATGCCAATTTCGATACATGGCATCCCACTGACGGACGCATTTTTGAGCGCGCCTTCAACCTGAACCCAACTGTGCCTGTATATAATCCCGACGGTTCCTTCACCCAGATTAGCGGAACCAATACAGAAAACCCTGTAGAACTGCTTACCAAGCGCAATGACGACCACAAGCGTCATCGCTTCCTTGGCTACTTCAAGGCCGACTATGAGCTTCTGCCTGGACTGACAGCTTCTGCTAACCTAAGTTACGAGTTCAATCAGGCCACCAGCGGTATGTTCAAGCCTAACGATGCCAAGATGGAAGGCCAGAGCGAGAAGGGCTGGGGACAGCGTACCGAGGCTGAATATACCAACCGCCAGTTGGAGACTTACCTTACCTACGATAAGACATTTGCCGACATACATCATCTCAACGTGTTGGGTGGTTACTCTTACATGGATAATGTTGCAGAGGGATTTGGCGCAACCCGCAGTGGCTTTGACACCAATGCTTTCATCTACAACAATCTTGGCGCAGGTACCGACTACCGTCAGGGTGATGTTTATTCCTACAAGAACTCCAGCAAACTGATTTCATTCTATGGACGTGTGAACTATGGTCTGATGGACAAGTATATGATTACTGCCACTATCCGTCGCGATGGTAGCTCTCGTTTCGGTGCAGACCACAAATGGGGCACCTTCCCATCTGTTTCGGTGGCATGGCGCATTATCAATGAGAAATTCATGGAGGGCACGCACTCTTGGCTCGACAACTTGAAACTCCGTGTGGGCTATGGTATAACGGGTAACCAGAATGGCGTCGATCCATACAAGAGCCTCTCTGTGCTCAGTTCTGCCGGAGCTTCTTATTATGATGCAGCCACTGGTACATGGAAGAACTCTTATGTGCAGGCTCAAAATGCTAACCCTGACTTGAAGTGGGAATCTACCGCACAGTTTAACGTGGGTGTTGATTTCGGATTCCTCAACCGCATCAATGGTAGCTTGGAGTTCTACCACAAGAAGACTTCTGACCTGCTTTGGACATATCCTGTACCACAGCCTCCATATTTGGTGGGTACAATGCTTGCTAATGTAGGCGACATGGTCAACAAGGGCGTGGAGCTGACCCTCGGTGCCAACATTGTCCGTACCAAGGACTTCTCGCTGAGTGCCAACGCATCACTTGCATACAACAAACAGGAGATAACCAAGCTCTCCAACAGTCAATATCAGGCAGTAGGACTTCAGGCTGGCAGTCTGCACAACATCCGTGGTTTGAGCGGAGTCTATTCACAGGTCATAGAGGAAGGCTATGCAGCTGGCGAGTTTTATGGTTATGTATGCCAGGGCATCGACGAGAACGGAAATTACATTCTCAAGCAAGGTGAGGACGGACAGCCTGTGAAGGAACATCTTGGATCTGCTATGCCAAAGTGGAATCTCGGACTCTCCATCAATATGGCATACAAGGACTTTGACCTTACACTTGCAGGTTATGGTATGTTCGGTCATAAGATCCTCAATGCTACCAAGATGGAATTGTACGACAGCACACGTCTTCCAGCGCAGAACACGCTTGATGATTTCTTGACAAGCGGCGTGAAACAGGGTGCCATCTTCTCTGACTATTTCCTGGAGAGTGGAAACTTTTTCCGCATGCAGACTGTCACTTTGGGTTATAACGTGCCTGGTGTCAAGAAAATTGGACTCAGCAAGGTGCGCTTCTACCTCACAGCTGAGAACCTCTTTACCATTACCAGCTATTCAGGTATGGATCCTGAGGTCTATATTCCTGACAACGTGCTCAGTGGCCCAGGTATCGACCGCCTCATCATCGATAGCGGAACGAGCGAGGGCTCTACTTACTCTCCACGTCCACGTACTTTCTCTCTCGGTGTGAACGTTACATTCTAACAACTTAATAAATAAGAACCATCATGAAAATGAAATCATTATACAGCGCACTTCTTTTAGGTGCATTGACTCTCACGGGGTGTACCAACCTTGACGAGACTCTTTACGACAAAGTGTCGATGGATGATTATGGAAAGACGGAAACAGAGGTGCAAACCATCATGGGTGGTGCATATGCCACCTTGCGCGGCTATGGCGCATCAACAGATGAGGGAAATGGCGTGAACTGCTATCCTACCTCCGAGTACGTGTTCTTCCTCAACGAGTGCAGTAGTGATGAGGCGTGCCTCCCAACCCGTGGAACAGACTGGTATGACGGTGGCCGCTATCAGCAGTTGCAGTACCATACCTGGGATGCCAACAATACTGCAGTCTTGGCAGGATGGCGTTATGCCTTCGTCGGTGTATCAAAGGTCAATGCCATTATCTATCAGGTGGACCAGAGTGAACTCTCTCAGGCTGCCAAGGATAAGGTGAAGGCAGAACTGAGAGGGCTCAGGGCTTACTACTACTATCTTTTGCTCGACGAGTTCGGAAACGTGCCAATCTCAACCGACTTCACTCAGAAAGAACTGCCTAAGAATTCATCTCGTCAGGAGGTGTACGACTTCGTTGAGAAAGAACTTACAGAGGTGTTGCCACTCCTGCCAACAGGTGTGCAATATGGTAAGTTTACCCAGAATGTGGCCAATACTCTTTTGGCACGCCTTTACCTCAATGCCGAGGTGTATACAGGCACACCACAGTGGCAGAAGTGCATCGATGCTTGCGAGAAAGTGTCAGGCTACTCTTTGACTCCGGATTATAAGGTCAACTTCTTTATTAAGAACGAGACTTCGCCCGAGATAATCTTTGCTATACCTTACGACCATAAGCAAGGTACTGTGGGCAACTATCTCGCTTCCATGACCTACCACTACAACCAAAAGTTGGCATTCTCGGCTGATGGCTCTTATCAGTGGTGCGGCAATGGTATCTGTGCCCAGCCTGGTGTGTGGTCTTCCTATGAAGAGGGGGATAACCGTCGTGACAAGACACTCATGATAGGTCAGCAGTACAAAGCATCCGATGGCTCGGAGGTGCTGATGGATGATGGAACACCATTGTGCTATACAGAGGAAATTGACAATTTCGAAGATGCTGCCAAGAATGCAGGTGCTCGTCTCGATAAATATGAATGGAGTGCCACTGATGCCTGGGAGCGCGACAACGACTGGGTACTCATGCGCTATGCAGAAGTGCTCATGATGCAGGCTGAGGCTTACTACCGCTTGGGCTATCCTGCTACAGCACTTAATTTCGTTAACAAGATTCGCCAGCGTGCAGGATTGAGCGATCTTGCTGACCTTGACGAAGAGAAGTTGGATGCAGAGTGGTTGCATGAGTTTGCTTATGAGGGTTTGCGCCGTACCGTTAATATACGTTTTGGTACATGGTACAAACCTTGGTGGAACAAGGAGGCTGATCCCACGGACAAGCACACTGGCATTTTTCCTATCCCTGCAGAGGAGAGAGCTAAAAATCCTAATTTGCAACAGAATCCTGGCTATTAAGAGTGATAGCTTGAGCTTCATTTAAAAGTTTATACATTTAAGATTATTATTAGGGTGCTCGTGATACTTGTTTACGAGTATCACGGCCCCTTTTTGTGTTCTTACATTCTTAATCATACACGAAATGAATATTAAAAATATATTGAAAGTCGTATTGCTTTCTGTACTCAGCCTGGGTATGGCAGCTTGCAGTGACTCTGATGGTGACGGTGGAGGAAAAACGGATGCTCCTGTAGCGGCAATGATGCCTCAGCGTTCCAATCCAATGGGCGTATATGCACATTATATGCCATGGTTTGAAACTGATAAGACCAATCTCGATGCAGGAAAGTGGGGCTGGCACTGGACAATGAATGCCTCGCTTAATCCTGCTGCGGGTGAGATAGCTTCTCATTACCATCCCCTCACTGGAGCCTACGCATCGGGCGATGCTACTGTCCTAGACTACCAGTGTCTACTGATGAAATACTCCGGACTGGAGGGCGTGATGGTTGACTGGTACGGCTCCAATGCTGACAACACTATCGCTCGCCACACCTCCAATACCGAGGCCTTGTTCAAGGCAATAAAGAAGGCTGGGCTCAAGATGGCCATAGTCTATGAGGACAATACGCTCAATGTTGCTTCCGATCCCGTGGGGCAGGCACGTGCAGATATGAAGTATCTGGCCACTCACTTCTTTGGTTCTGATAGTTATGCTAAGATTGATGGTAAGCCATTGTTGTTAGTCTTTGGCCCTCAAGGACTCAACTCACCCAAGGAATGGTACCGTACTTTTCAGGTGCTTTCTGTTAAGCCCGCACTGGTAGTGCTCAACGGACATGCTTCCAAAGCCAATGGTGGCGGCTATGAGAATGCTGTCGGTGAGTACCTTTGGGTCAATGCTGCACCCGACGCATGGTATGTCAACGCCAAACAGCAGTTCCAAACGGTTATAGGTGGCGCCATGCCGGGTTTCAAGGATTACTATAAGCTGGGTGGCGCTGGTGAGGGTTATACTTCCTATGACGATGAGGACGGTGCTTTGTTCGACCGTCAGCTTGCTGCAGCTAAGAATGCCGGTCTGCAGTGGTTGCAAGTATCCACATGGAATGATTATGGCGAGGGTACCATCATCGAACCTACCCTTGAGTTTGGCTATCGCTACCTTACTAAACTGCAGGGATTTACAGGAGTAACGTATGGAGAAACCGAACTCAAGACTATTTATCGTTGGTACCAGCTTAAGGTGAAGTTTGCCGCTGATGCCTCCAAGACTAAGGTGCTTGACCAGTGCTATGGCTATCTCAACGCACTTCAGCCCGATAAGGCTGTCGAACTGATGAACGGCATAGAGTGACTGTCATCTATAAATGTATGAAATAAACAGTATAATAGTTAATAACAATGAACACTACACTTTTTCATAAGGTTATGCGTGGAGTACTTCTCCTCAGTTGGCTTACATGCAGTGGCGTGGCTCATGCTGCTGACGTGCTCACTTCGCCCGATGGACACTTGCGTGTTACTGTGGGTGTCAAGGGTGGCAAGCCTTTCTATGCAGTCTGCAGAGACGGTAAACCGGTAGTGAACACCTCTTATCTCGGTTTTACGCTTGATGATGGTGATTTATGCAATGACTTCAAGGTGACGGGCAGAACTCGCAATTCGAAAGACGAGACGTGGACGCAGCCATGGGGTGAGGACAGAGTGGTGCGCAACCACTATAACGAGCTGAAAGTAAAGTTGCAACAAGGAGGAAAGAAAAAACGTTTGCTCAACATTGTTTTCCGTGCCTTCGATGACGGAATAGGCTTCCGTTATGAGTTTCCACAGCAGCAAAATCTCGTCGACTTCCGCATAATGGAAGAGAAAACGCAAATAGCCATGCCTACTGATGCCGAGGCATGGACGGAGCCAACCAACGGAACCGTTTATTATGAAGCGGTATGGACCAAAGATCTTCTTAGCAGGAAGGACACGGTCAATACACCGATAACCATTGAGGTGGGCGACTCGCTGTTTATGGCGCTTCACGAGGCCAACCTCACCGATTATGCAAGTCTCAACTATACTCCCCGTCATCTGCCTGGGGCTGCTGTTACCCTTGTGGCTGCCCTTACCCCTTGGCAGAATGGTGTGAAGGTGTATGCCAAGGCTCCTTTTGTTTCGCCTTGGCGTACCATTATTATTGCCAGTAAACCGGGCGATTTGATAACGTCGAAACTGATGCTTAATCTCAATGAGCCTTGTCGTATTAAGGATACGTCCTGGATAGAAACTGGCAAGTATGTTGGTATCTGGTGGGGCATGCACATGAAGGACTATACTTGGGCGCAGGGGCCACAGCATGGTGCCACAACTTCCAATACCAAGCGCTATATCGATTTTGCTTCCAAACACGGCTTGAAGGCGGTACTTGTTGAGGGATGGAACTATGGATGGGATGGTGATTGGACCAAGGACGGTGATAAGTTCAGCTTCACTAAGCCTTATCCTGACTACGATCTTGAAGGTTTGCAAAAATACGCACTCAGCAAGGGTGTGCGTCTTGTGGCTCATAATGAGACAGGAGGTGCTGCCAAAAACTACGAAAACCAACTTGACAGTGCCTTTGCCCTGTATGAACGCCTGGGCATACGTGCTATTAAAACGGGGTATGTCAACAGACTCATGGATGGTAAGGAAGACCAACACTCGCAATATGGTGTGCGTCATTACCGTAAGGTAGTCGAGACGGCGGCAAAGTATCACCTTATGGTCATCAACCATGAGCCTGCCATGCCGTCTGGACTGTGCCGAACTTATCCTAACCTCATTTCAGGTGAGGGAATGCGCGGACAGGAGTATAATGCTTGGAGTACGGACGGGGGAAATCCTCCCTATCATGTGTGCGTGTTGCCATTTACCCGAGGACTGGCAGGTTCGATGGATTTTACACCTGGTATTTTTAATTTTACCAATAAGGTCTTGCCTGATACTCATCCTCAGACTACGCTCGCTAAGCAACTTGCCGAGTATGTCTTGCTCTATTCTCCTTGGCAGATGGCCGCTGACATGATAGAGAACTACGAGCATCAGCCTGCCTTCTCGTTTATCGAAAGTGTGCCTGCCGACTGGGAGAAAACTGTGGTAGTAAATGCCAAGATTGGTAAATACATAACCATAGCCCGTAAGGATAAGGCAAGCGACGACTGGTACGTTGGTTCTGCCACTGATGTTGATGCACGTGACCTGAGTGTTGACCTGAGTTTTCTGGATAAGGATAGAGAATATATGGCTGAAATCTATGCTGACGGACCTGGTGCTGACTATCGCTCCAACCCTTACCCATTGATGTATCAGCGCATCAAGGTTACCAACGCTTCAAGTCTTCGATTACACCTGGCTCCAAGTGGTGGGGCTGCTGTCAGGATAAAGGCTCTTTGATAATTAGTTTGTGTGAATGTACTTTGAATAAACACGAAGGCATGACAAGGTTAGTTTGGTATCTTGTCATGCCTTTTATGCTTATTTATCTCTTTCCTGCCAGCAGGCCCTTTATGACGGCGTTGGTAAATCCATTCTGTTCCATGGTGTTGAGGCCCTTGATGGTACAACCGCCAGGAGTGGTCACTTTGTCGATGGCAGCCTCTGGATGCTCGCCTGTTTCTTGAAGTAGCTCTACGGCACCTTTTACGGTTTGGAGTACAATCTTTTGGGCATCCTTAGCCTTGAATCCCATCTCTACGCCGCCTTCCACATTGGCTCTTACGTAGCGCATAGCGTAGGCGATGGCACACGACATAGCTGTGGCAGCAGGGAAGAGACGTTCTTCCATGATGAGGCTTTCGCCCAATTCATCGAATATATCTGTAATCTGCTGGATTTCTGTGGCAGATGCATCTATAGGAGTGATGAAGGTCATCGACTGCTTGTAGGCGATGGCGATGTTTGGCATCACGAGGAAGAAGGTTGGAGTGATACCATCTTTGTCTAACCACTCCTTGATGTTGGCTGATGGCACACCAGCAGCAACTACTACGAGTTTTTGACTCTTGTAGTCAAGTGCATCCTTGATGCCCTTCAATGTCTTCTCTACACACCATGGTTTAACTACCACGCATACGATGTCTGCGCCGTGGCAAGCCAACTGGTTGTCGAGTGTAACGCTGGCACCCTTGCTTGCAAAATGGTCCAGTACGGGTTGGTTATGGTCAGATACTGTAATATCTGATGGAATGAACTTCTCGCTTTGCAAGAGTCCTTCTGCCATGGCACCGCCCATAGCACCTGCTCCGATAATTGTTATTTTCATTGTCGTCTTATAGTTAAAATGCAATTATAGTGCAAAGATACTATTTTTATCAGAAAAAGAGCAGTTTATTGGCGATTTTTTAAGAAAGTACGGTTGTTTACTTACGATATTTTAAGAAATTCGTTAGTTTGCTCCCATTCTGGAAGTCTCATCTTCACCTTATAAAACCTGGGAATCCCCAACTATTTCAGTAACTTTTCCCCGAAATCTCTTGCTGATATGAAAATTAAACCGTAATTTTGCGGAAAAGTTCATATAACGACAGATTAGGAATTATGGTAGAGACAAACGATAGACGATTGCCAGTCGGCATCCAGTCCTTTGAGGAAATCAGAAAGGATGGATACCTTTATGTTGACAAGACAGATATTATCTGGCAACTTGCCAACAGGGGGAAAAAGTATAATTACCTGAGCCGCCCACGCCGCTTCGGTAAATCAGTGCTGGTCGATACGCTTGAAACCTACTTCATGGGTAAGAAGGAACTCTTCGAGGGCTTGAAGATTATGCAGCTGGAGACGGAATGGGTGAAGCGTCCTGTCATCAGACTGGATATGAGCCAGGCTGGCGCAGAACCGGAAAGTGTACGAAGCTATCTGGATGATGTTTTCAATACTCTTGAAACGGAGTACAGAATTATTGTGCGCCAAGATAGTTCTCTTGCCGTAAGATTTAAGAATATCATTGAAACTACTTATAACAAAACAGGTTTACAGGTAGCCATTCTCATCGACGAATACGATTCTCCATTGCAGCATTCCTGGAAAACTCCTCACCACGAAGCATGTACCGCTATTTATAGAGAAGTATTTGCCGTATTAAAATCTCAGGATAAATACGAGAAGTTTGTCTTCATCACCGGCATCACCAAGTTTACGCAAATCTCTCTCTTCTCAGTGCTCAACAATCTGAGCAACATCAGCTTTGAGCCGGAATATGCTGCCATCTGTGGTATTACGAAAGAAGAGGTGCTGTGCGATTTTAAGCCGGAAATCAATAAATTGGCATCAAAGAACAGTTGGACTTTCGATGAGACCATAGCACAGTTGACAGCTTATTACGATGGCTATCATTTCTGTTATGAGAATATGGTGGATATATTCAATCCCTTCAGTCTTATCAACGCCCTTGCTGATTCCAAGCTGAGGAACTACTGGGCTTCGTCGGGCGCCACTTCATTGCTGCCTAAGTTTGTGAATGATTTGGAGATTCGGTTAAAGGATTTTGATCATTGTACCTTGTTAAGCACCATCATCGAGACTTCTGACGTGACAGGCGGAGGAGCTGAACTGTTCCTCTATCAGTCTGGTTATCTTACCATTAAGGATTACCAGATGGGAGTTTATATTTTAGGATTTCCTAATTCTGAGGTAAGGCAAGCACTTTATGAAACGGTGTTACCGGCACTTACGCTGCGAAGCAATGGTGATATCCAATCTACCCAGTCTGGTCTGTTTCTTGCTCTTCAGCTTGGCAATCTTCCTGAAGCTATGAAATGCCTGAAGGCGCTCATTGCGGATGTGCCCTACAGCAACAAGAAGCTTGCCAGCATGAATATGGAGGAGCGCTACCGCCTGATTCTGAGCACCATCTTTAATGCCATCGGCTGCCGTGTGGAAGTAGAAAAGATGATTGCTACGGGCAGAATTGATATGGTGGTAGAAACCACCAACTTCATCTATGTGCTGGAGCTGAAACTGAGCAACAACGGTGGCGTGGATGCTGCCACGGAGCAGATGAAAGCCAAGCAGTATGCCGAACCTTTCAAGGCTGATAAGCGCAAAGTGATTGCTCTTGCCATAGAACTGGATGATATGGGAAAGGGATTGGTTGATTGGAAGGAAGTATAATATTGCAAAAAGGGTCTATACGCTACCTTTTCATCGTGGCATATAAGACCCTTGTCGTTTCCCGTGATTTGAAATTGATAAAAGACAGTCATCCCAAATACGTGATTTCTATGGATAGGCTTTACCTTACAGAACTTTTGAGCCTTCAGGGCGTGTGGGATAAAACTTGGGAAACTTGAGCTGGATAACATGAAAGAGGTATTGAAAATAATTGCCTGCGCATAAATGTTTTTTGCGGGAAAAAGTATCATAGTATCATTATTTAGTACGATATCCTTATAAACATCTGATATACTGCACAATACAAGAATGATACTTTTTTGTTTCTTTTACAAGAAGTATCATAGAAGTATCATAAATCACAAGAAACATCATTAAATTCGGCTTTGAGTCGATTTAAAAGACTAAAGTTTCAAAACTTTAGCACCTACTCTTCCAGTATGTAAAGAATGCCAATACAAACTATGAATAAGAAGAAAGATTGACAAGCTGGATTAGGAATAAAATCACATAAGCCGTTCTGTAAGAGACCATCAGGTGGTCTGTCTTGCCCGTCAAGTGGGCACTCAGTGAACAAGCGCTGGGCATCAATAGAACAAGCGCTGGGCATTAATTGCCCATGCGGTGTGCACAGAGTGCCCAAAAGTCAGGCAATTCTTGGGTACTCCTTGCAGATCTGCGGCTTTGCTTTTATGCATAATGCCTTATGACGATTTTGTGATACTTAGATGACGTTTTTTATGATACTTCTATCAGATTAATGATACTTCTATGATACTTCTTGTAAAATAAACGAAAATGTATCATTCTTCTATCCTATTATATATCAGCAATTTATCTCTACGTTCAGCCAAAAAGATGATACTTTGATACTTTTTTCATAAAAAACAGAAAGCGGAGATGTAGATTACGAATGTCACCATATAATCAAG